>VTLG01016943.1_pt1 | contig 14458 bp, 23 predicted proteins | sample 4694571 | NCBI WGS metagenome assembly VTLG01 (sample SAMN12604809, study PRJNA352737) | marine metagenome | biome: ENVO:00000447; feature: ENVO:00000209|ENVO:00000569|ENVO:01000036; material: ENVO:00002151; isolation source: viral sequences binned using virsorter ...
CTTCACCATCCATGTCATCTTCAGGTTCGTCTTCACCACCTTCTTCATCTTCGTAGTTAACTTCATCCTTAGACATCATTTCTTCAGCTTCATCTTCTTCACCACCTTCTTCTTCACCACCTTCTTCTTCGTCTTCATATTTAAGTTCATCTAAATCGTCTTCACGAAGTTTAGCAGATAGCATAGATTTAAGTTGTGGAGTGAACGCTTCTTCTAAAGCCATTTTAGCATTTTCTAATGCAGTTTCACGAACTGCTTTAGCATCTGCTATAGCTTCTTTTAAAATATCACCCATGATATTTCTCCTCATATTTAATTTGGAATAAGATTATTAGGAATCTTAATAAGATTATGGTATGTTTATACACCGTATATTTACCATTGACGGTGTTTTATAATTATGTATATAAATATATAGAACTAAAATTTTTTGTTGTTATTTTTTTCTTTTTCTACAGCGTATTTATTTCTTAATTTTGCTAAATTTTTTTTATACCTTTTTTTATCGGATGGTTTTTGGTAATATTGTTTATCTCTAAGAGTTAACATTAAATTACTTTCTTTAACCTTTTTTTTAAATATTCTTAATGCTCCATCCACATTATTATTAAAAACCGTTACTGATAACCCCACTGCATTGTCTTTAGGTTTTTTCCTAAAGTTCTTTCTTTTTTTCATATTAACCTCTTGGATTTAGTTTATTTTTTGTTAAAAATTCTATTGATTTGTTGTATTCTTTTTTAGGAATATATAGTTCAATATTACTACCTTTTATTTTAAATTTTGGTACACTTTTAAATGGATATTTCATCATTACTTTTTGAAGTTTTGACCTATGTTTTTTATCTAACATAATCTTCATTAATTGTTGTTCATTCAATTTTTCTCTAATTGTATTTTGAATTTGTTCTTTTATTTTCATGTATTTTGATGTAGCTTTAAAAAATGTCATCATTTCACTTCTATCTAAAAATACAGGTTTTCTACCTTTTGCTTGTAATGTAATTCCTTTAAATTCTATTTTTACTTTAACGCCATTTGGTAATGTTACCATTTTAGCTTCTGTAAGTTTTTCTTCTTTAACTTCGTGTGTTGTAAATGAACGACCAAGTGTACTTCTCACTGCTTTAACCAAAGCACTAACACTTTTTCTATCCATACCAAGTTTTCCTTTTTTACCTAAAAGTTGAACCATACCAGGACTAAAATTAGCATCTTTCATTGTTGAAATTCTAACCCTTTGTTCTTTTTTTAATCTACTTTTTTCTCGTCTTCCTCTGTTTTTTGATTGTTCTTCAAATCCTACAATCTTTCCACCTTTATGTGATGCATCTTTCTTATCACCATTACCATATGTTCCTTTTTGACGATTATATTTATTTAATTCTGCTCTGTATTTTTTAGATTTAGTAGATGATTGAAATTTTTTGTACTCAGCTTTGTAATCTCTTTTTTTAGTTTCTGATAGTTTTTCTGACTTAGATTTTAAAAACTCTTTAGCTAAATATCTTTCTCTTCCATATTGAGCCTTTGTCCATTTTTTTATCATTGATTTAGGCATGTTGGATAATTCAACATTTTCATTATTTACCATCCAAGCCACTCTACGAGCATCTGAATTGTATACTTTTTTATAACGATTTTCTTCAAGCTTTTTCATCCACATTCTAACTTCTTTGACGGTAAATCTTCTTCGTGTAGATTCATTAACACCCTCTAACTCAGATGAAATTTCTACCATAGAATGTCTAATAAGTTCTTTAAGCTGATTCTTCGTTACCTTCACCCTCTTCCTCCTCTATAAGTTGTGCTTCACTCAAACAACCCCTTGCGACTGCTGTGTGAGCATCTTCTACTAATGTAAATTCTTGTACATCAATAGGAAATTCATCTTGATTAAATTGTTCGTTTACCACTTCCATAAAACCTTTAACCAATGATGTTCCACCACCGAATACAATTGGTATAGCATTTGGGAAGTTTGGTACACTTTCAGCGTTTTCAAACTGATGTTTTAGGTTTGTCAACAAGTAATTGACTAATGCTCCATAATAAGAACGAATCGCATTAATAATATTGTACTCGTCACTTCCCTCATTATAAATATCGTTTATCGCACTTTTTGTTAAATCCAAGTTATCTGAATTTTCTTTTATTGAAATCACTTTTGCTTTTGTAACACCACAATCCGATGCTACACATTCATCTATCCAATCTCCACCTCTAGCGACAGAAAAGGAGAGTGCACTCATCCCTTGATACATCACACATATATTACACATCCCAGCGCCCATAGATATTGCAATCCCAGTTAAATCATTATCTACGAGTCCTTCGTAAGCGAGAGCAACACTCTCCTCTATAACTTTTACATCGTATCCATATGTTTCAATAATCTGTTTTAGAACATCTTCGTGATAAGAAACTTCTCTTGTTTGGTCGATTGGTTTTGCTGGTACACAATAAACACAAGTTTCTTTACCTTTAGCTTTTCCAATCAACTCACCTATAATTGCATTCAATACAGGTAGTGCGTCTTTTTCTTTTGGATTCAATAATCCTTGAGACATAGGTCTCTTTAAATCTGTTGTACTAAATATTTGAGCATAATTAAAAGCGTGTTGTCCAACGATATGAACTTTACCTGCTTTTTCAACGAAAGGTATCTTTTGTCTTTTTAACATTCGTTTAACTTGATTTGCATCTCCGTCAACGGTTAAGAATACATTTCTTTGTTTTTTTATACTATTTTCTGTGGCTGTTATATAATAACTTGTTCCACAATCTAATCCCTTAGCCATATTAACCTCTTATTTTAATTTTTTGTCTATTAATTTTATTATTAATTTTGCTATATCTTTTATAGATTCTCTACCTTTTAATTTATATTTTATACCAAAATTAATCATCTCAATACTTGGTCCACTAAAACGACTACCATCACCTGCAAACTCAACCCTCACTTGTGCACCATTCACTTTACCAACAGCACCTGTATATGGTTCGTCACTAAATTTATCATCATCTGGTGTAAACTGAGAATTAAAAGTACTAGCTAATTTTTTAACCTCTTTATTTAAAAGTTTAGTGAGTTTAACATTTTCTTTTTTATTATCAAGACTTTTTGGATTATTTTTATAAAATTTATTTATCTTAGAAATGTTGTTTTCATTTAATAAATCTTTTAATTTAATCATTTCCTTAAACTCCTCAGTTTATCTTTTTGGGTTTTCACTTTACCCTTAATTTTTTCGTCTAACTTGACACTACTCTCATCTGATTTTGTGTCCATTATCACATTACTCTTTACATCTACTTCTATTGGTCCTAAATCTTTTTTCACCTTTGTTTGTTCACCTGGAGAATCACTCTTTTGGAATGATTCTCCAATGTTTAAAACGGGAGACCGGTGAAATTTAAAATTTTTAGAAGCCCATATAAGTATAATCCATACACCTAAAATTATTTGCCATAAAAGAACGCTATATATTAAAAGGTGTATTAAATGATGTACTAAATCCATTACTTACCTCTAATCATATCTCCAAGTGAAGGTATGGAAACAATTCCACCAATACCTTTACTTTCTTTTTTCATAGCTTTTTTAATAGCTTTGTCTTTGTTTTGAAGATATTCTTCATCATCAGGTTCATTTTTTCCATCATTATCCATGTCACCCTTATCTTCTTTTTTCATAGCGTTACCAATAGCGTCTCTTCTTTTTTTCAAATATTCATCTGAAGAATCTTCATCACCATCATTGTCTATATCACCATCTTCTTTTCCAACAGCATCGAGAGCTTCGTCAATTTCATAATAACGATTTAACACATGTCCAATATCTTCATAAAGACCAGTAAGTCTTTGATTTAACATATGAGCTTCTCTTGCAGTTTTTTGAAATTCTACTACACTACCTTTTAAGTGTTTCATATTTTTGTTTACTGAAATTTTATCAAACCAATCATCATTTTCACCAAGAATATGAGAGTGAGCAGATTCGGCTATGTTAGAAAGTTGTTTTGCAACTTCCATAATATTATTATTATTATAAAGTGATTTTCCAACTATACCAAAACTTCTAACACCCTCTATTACTTGATGTCTATCAACTTTTGGAGTATCTTCAAATACTTCACTTAATAGTTTTTTTAATTTTGCCATTTTTGTCTCCCTACTTATTTGTGTTTAGCTAAACCATTCCCTATAAATATTGTACTTACAGGACTTGTTAAATTGTTTGTTCCACTTCTCATTTTATTAGGAAAAATAGAACTTTCTAAATTATTTGTTCCACTTTTCATTTTATTAGGAAAAATAGAACTTTCTAAATTATTTGTACCACTTGTCATTCTATTTATTTCTGTATTACTTACTAAATTATTTGTACCACTACTCATCTTATTAATCTCAGTAGTACTTGTCAAATTATTCTGTCCAAATATAGATTTTTTAGGTTCGATAGTACTTACCTTTTCCGGTATTGGTTTTGGTTTTTGTACTAAACCCTTATTACTTTTTAAATTTTCTAAACCCATAATTATCTCCAAAATATTAATTTAGCAATAACACCCAATACCAAAGTATAAACACCCCAAAGTGCATGTGTTACATTACTTTTAAAATTTTTTAATTCTTCTATGTCTTGTATGTTAATTTGTTTTCTCCAATAAGTGTTTTTATTTACTCTCACAATAATTCCATCTTCTGGATCTAACAATACTTCTTTAATTTCTTTTACAGTTTCATGAATTTCTTCTAATTCACCATTCATTAGTTTAGTTTCAACACACTCTAATTTTTTTATTATTTCTTTGTTTGTAGCCATTATCGTCTATCTATTCCTATATATTTTGCTTTATTTGTATTTAACCATTTGGCTAAATCATTTCCATTCTTAAATGTTTTATCATAACTACCAACAGCATAAAGTTTACCTTGATTCATATAAATATTAAAACTATCTCTTTTAATCTGAACCACAATGGCATCTCTATCATAATTACCAGGTATTGATGATACAGAACCATCTGGCATATATAAATACTTACCTTTCATTTGAAACTTTCCTTCTGATAATAAGTCTTTTAGTTTAATCATTATAGTAATCCTATAATCTCTTCTGCATTTGCAAAGTAATTTCTTATTGATTTGTAAAGTTCTTTTTCCATCTTCTGATTCAATTTACTTAATTCTGGTCCATATCCACCGAATACATCATTGAGTTCATCCATAGCTGAATAGAATTTTACCAATTTTTTGTTTTTCATCAATTTTGATAACATTTTTCTATTTTCTGTGTGTTGGTTTTTATCTGTCATTCTTTTAGTTGACAATAAACCTTTTTCACCCATTTTTTTCTTTTCCGTTAATATTTCCTTTAGTTTAATCATTTTAAAAATTCCTAGTCAATTCTATACCAGTTTTTGGATTATACCAAAGACCTTTTCCTCGTTTTAATTTATTTTTTTTATTATACTGTTTAATAAATTTATCAGCATCTCTTTCAGTTCTAAATTTTTTGACATCAATCACTTTATTTCTTTTTTCAATTGTTACAGTAGGAATAAACTTTTCTGTAATTTTTCCTTCACTTTTTTTCTTTTTCTTGACGCAATTAGGATACATTTTACCAAACATTTTTTTCATGCCTTTTTTTTCGTATCCTTTCCAACATTTTTCAACTAATATGTCTTTTAACTTAATCATTTCACCACCGCCTGTAAAGTTGCCACTAATTGTGCTGGGTTTTTCTCACCTAAATCTGATAGTATTTTTTTCATTTTAGGATTAATTTTTTTAAATACTTGTGTTAATAGATTAGCAGTTTGCATATCTAATTTAACCATTCCTTTTTTACTTTTATAATTTTGATGTTGTTTATCTTTCATTACTTTTTTAGCCACATCAAATATCGTATCTTTACCTTCTTTAATTTTTGTTTCTTTTTGTAAGCCTCTTTTAATTCTTTGAATATCAGCCATCAATGTTTTTGGACTCATACCAGATGCTTGAATTACTTTGTATAATATAGCAGACCTTCTAAGTCTATTTAGTTGAGCATCTTTCATAGAATCAACAAATCTATCTAAAAATCTTTTTACTTTTCCAGGTATAATAACTTTATCAAAGTTAACTTCTTTAAGTTTTCCTTCTTTGATTGTAGCATCACCAATTTCTGTTTTTACATCTGATTTACCCATTAATTTATATCCAAGTACCTCTGATTGTTTTTGTCTTTTTTTATCAAACTCTTTTCTTTTGCTTTTTGGATATGATCCAGCAAAATCTTCAGCCATAATTTCCCTAACCATTTTTCTAATTAAACTTCTCACTTTAGTCTCCTTTTTAATTCTATTTGGAAGTCCTTTATGTTTAGTAGATGCAAAATCATCAACATCTTTTGGATCCATATCTTTGGCTGCTTTTTTAGCTTTACCACTACCAGAACCACCTTTTTGGATACCTTTTACGACACCAAAAAATCTTTGTTGAGCTTTTGATTTTGATGGCATTAGAGTAATTTCCTTAAAATTGTATCATATGTTTTTTTAAATCCTACTAAATTTTTCTTATATGCATCAAGTAAAGCTACAGCTTCTTTATTCAATCCTTTTTTTCTTAAAGTTTCATAAAAATCTAATATAGATTTATTATGTAGATTACTTGATTTTTTAATATTATTTATATGTTTTCTATATTCATAAGAAGGTCCTTCTTCAATCTGTCCTTCATTTTTTTCTTTTTGTCTTTCTCTTGCTTTTCTATATGCCTCTTTTTCTTTTTCAATTTTTCTTTTATATGCATCTATTTTTTTATGAAAAGCATCTCCGAGAGAATCTTCAGTTAAATTAAACTCACTTTTGATAGATTCTAATACTTTATTTTTTTTGGGTTTTGATTTTTGTTTTTTACCATCGCCATATCCCATTAGAGTTTTATAGTCCATTTTATTCTCCTCTGAATATATCATTGATTATATCTTCTACTTTACAATCATGACAACATTCACCATTTCTTGTTCCAACACCCTCATTAATACTTTCATTCATTTTTCCAGGAGACATAAAAGCTCCGTGTGTGGATGGATTAGATACAAAATCAAATGCAATAAGTTCAAAATCTGGTTGTACTTCAACTGTATCTTCATTCATATCTTTTACTGAACCTAATCCACGAGATGATATACCCAACTTAATACCACTTTTAAATAATTCCTTTAAGATGTTTCCTGCTGGTGTTCCCAACACTTCAACTGTACCAACTAAATCATCGCCATTCCAATGCATCTCTAATACATTATGTGATACATTATTTAAATTTACCACCGATGAATCTGGATGGTCAAGTTCACCTAACGCTCTTCTTTCTTTGATTTGAACCTTTGAGTATTTTTCAGATTCTCTGACTAATGTCTCTCTTGGATATACTCGTCCATTTTGATTTTTAGCAGCCGCTCTTTGTAGAACACCACTTACAATTAATTTTCCATTTTTTGAAATTGACTCATTAATCTGTTGTGGTGTCACTTCAAAAGGTATATAATCTACTAATAAATTTTTAGACATTTTTTTTATCTCCTATCTATTTTATGGTCTTCCCATTCCATCAGGACCACCTTTGTATACAAATGTTATTTTACCAGCATCACCAGCACTACCACTCCAAGCGCAAGGATTAATATTTATTGTAGTTCCTGCAGTTGGTTTTCCAAAGTTTGTATAATTATCCGCACTTCCTGTATTTGCACCTAAAGCTGAAAAACTATGAGATGTAAAACCAAATGCAAATCCTATTGGATTAGATGGTGTAGTATTAACAATTACATAATGAGGTGTTTTTGTAAATGAACAACTCAGCGGAGCAGAATGTCTATCGAAATGATTAGCTGCCTTTTTAACTGGTATTTGTTTTGATGAATCATTTGGATCTTTTCTATAGAAACTCATGTATTTCTCCTATTAATTTCGTTTATCTTTCCAGACACTTCTTTTAATCCATATATCTCTAAGTATATTAGCCACAACATCTCTAATAAGAGATTTTATTTTTTTAATATCTTTAGCATCTATGGATTCATCCAATACTTCGTATCCAGTACTATTTGTTGCAATTCTTTTTTTCTTTTTTTTACCTTTTTTTCCTGTAAATGCAAAAGGTGTATTATAACCATCAACATTACCAGTGGTGGTTATCTCTTCTAAATCTTCTTCATCTAAAATTTCTTCAGTCAAAGATTTAATTAAATCATTAAAGGACTTTTTGGTTTTTATTTCCACTTTTTTTCAATTCCTTTAAAAGTTCTAAATATCTCATTGTTTGAACAACGTGGTTATCTTTTACATTGTTTGATTTTAAATTTACCCCACACATTTTATCGATAGATTTTATAGCTTCTTGCATTTTTATTTTTACTACTTTATCTTTTAAATTTTTTGAATGTGCTTTTAAATCTTTTTTCAAACCTTTTACAATTTCTTTTAGTGTATCTTTTAAAGAATTTGTACCAGAAATATTATTAATATATTCCCTCAACACTTTTCTTTGAGTCAAACTTAATTTAGTATATTTTTGATTAAATTTTTCTAAAAGAGTTCTATAAGTTAATATTCTTAAATCTTTATCATTAGGTAATTCTGAACCACCAACTGTTTCAGTTAATTTTACATTGTTATTATCTGTGGTTACATGTTCTACTAAATTAAAAAAAGATTCTGTTTTTTGACTTGGAGAGAGTAATTTAGAATGTTCAAATAATTTAAAGATAGAAGCGTAAGTTCTATAATTGTTAACTTTTGATGATAAAAATTTATTTAAATCATATGTTTCTTTTAGAGTTTTTATAATATTATATTTTTCTCTTTTTAAATTTGTATTATTTATTTTGTTTCTTTCTTTTAAAACTTCATTTATAAAGTATTCAGCTTTTTTATCAGAAGTAAATTTTTTATTTACAATGACATTATACAAAGCTAATTCCTTTCCTAAATTTGTATTTTCGTTAAAGTTTTTTTTAAGTATAGACACAGCCACACTATTAGCTTTTTTATCCAATACATCCGCAGTAACTTGTCTAAGTAAAAATTCATACAATAGACCAGTATTACGGATTTTGGAATGCTTAGATTTAAATTTACGCATACACTCTCTCCGTGAGTTTATCATTTTTATGTAGTTTTTCATATATAAATATATGATTTTTTAGATTTATTGATGAATTATTATTCGGATTCATCTAAAATTACCTTTTCATTTAGAATACTTTGTTTATCATTTATATTATTAAATTTTTTCTTAAGTGAACTCAACAATCCCTCTCTAGCTACTAATGTAGAACCCTTTGATGTAGCGAGTGGTGACTTACCTTTAAAATTTCTTTTACCATTTCTATACTTTTCATATTCAGTAGCTTTCTTTAAGTCTTCAGAATCATATTCATTTCCATACTCTTTTTCTTCTGTACCACTTCTTCTATCACCACCCCAATCAGTTCGTCTAGCTATTTCTAATTGTTCATCATCACCAGCTTTCTCACCTGATTGAGCTGGATCATTTCCTTCACTCTCAATTTGTTCAAATCTGAATTTTGTTTTTTGGTCTTCAACCATATTTTCAAACATTTCTTTTTGTTCATTTTTATTAAACTGAAAAATATTATCCCAAATCCATTTTCTTGAAAGTAATTTGTTTTCTAAAATATTATTTGATATTTCTATTTGTTGAGATAATAGTTCTAATTTTTCTTGTTCATGAATCATAGAAGGATTTGTTAATTCTAACTCAAAGTTTAAAAGTTCGGCATCATCAAAACCTTGTGTATATAAATGAACAATAGCAATCTTTTCTAACTCTGAACAAACAATTTTTTGTAATCTTTCTATTGTTCTTGAAAATCTAACATCTTCTGCAGCTAAAGTAGCTTTACTTCCAACACCTTCTTCATATCCAAGAAAAGCTTTAGGTATTTTAAGAGCCGCCATCATTTTATTTCGTAAATATTCTATATCATCAATAGCACCATCATTACCTAAAGAAGGTAAGGTATCGATGTTTGTTCCACTATCTCCACCACGAACAGGTAAAAAATAATCTTCTGTTACTGACTCCACATTATATCTTAAATTATAATCGCCAGTTTTTTGGTCTATAACTGGTATTTTTTTCATTTTATTGATAATTTGTTGCATAAAGTTGTCTACTTCATTTGGTGGTATGTTTCCAATATCAACTTTAAATACTCTTTTTTCAGGAGCTCTCATAATTCTATGAATTAACATAGCATCTTCCATTAGAGACAATTGTTTCCATATTCTTCTAGCACCTTCTAAAGATGATTTACCATATGGTAACATATTAGCATCAGAAACCATTCTGAAGTGAGCTACTTCATAAGATTCGTAGATAGTGTTTGTAGAATTTACTCCTGTATCGTTATCACTAAAGACTTCGTATTGAACTAATTTTGGATTCGATGGATCGTGGTCTTCTAACCTTATTATATCATAAGCAGATAGTGGTTTTATACTGACAATCCCATGTTTATCTAAAATCTCTAAATGTAAGAAAAAATCACCATATTTAGTAAGATTTCTAATCCAAGACCACAAATTAAATTCAATATTTAAAATATCGTAAAAAAGGTTGTGTAATATTTTACTAACCTTAACATTTTCTGTTTTTATGCTTAAAATTTTATGTTCTTGATTTGAAACAGTAGATTCATCTGAATATATGTCTAAAGCTGATGATATAATCGGATCTGCATCCATATTTTCATAATCTTTGTATAATTCTCGTCTAGCTATGTCGTATGAATTTCTTGCATTTTTTCCAGCAGCATATTTCATACCCCACGAAGAATTATGTAATCTATTGTATCTATCTATAAAGTTAGAACTTAAATTTGTTTGAGACATGTCGATATCTTTCACTCTCAACGAACCCGCATCAGTTTTTCTAACTATAATGTTACTTCTAAATAGTTTTCCTAATCTTTGAAATATACCATCATCTTTATAATTTTGTTCTTCAGCCATTTTTACCTCTTTTATTTAATTAACCAAGTTAAATCTTCTTTTTCATCTCCGAAATCCATTTCATATGGATTTTTTTTCAACCCTGATTTTCCTGAATGAAATCCTTCACTATAATCAGTTTTATTACCATTATTTTTTAATAGAGAATCCATCATTTTCCATTGTTGAGTATTTCTATCTTTTTGAACCCTCAAAGCTGTATCTCTAATCCATAATGCGATTGAATAAGACATAACTAAGTCATCGTTATAACCATCCATAGCTTCTGCTTTGGAATTTATTACCCCAGTCTTATAAATAAATACAAATAATTCATCTACAAGTCTATTGGAGTGTAATTTTACTAATTTTTCTCTTGTATATTCTTCCATTTTTGCTATAATTAATGGTCGAGTCTTTGCAGTTGTTGAAAAACCCGGAACCATACTCCTATCTTGAGCTCTGTATTTATTCGATACATTGTGTTCCACATCAACAACTTGTAAATCTTTAGATTGATAAAATAAGTTTTTGTATCCTCTATCAATAATGGTTTGTATTGTAGCCCAACCTATATTATTGTTTTCAACTACGAGTATAGCATCATTATATTTTGTAGCAAGTTCAATTAAAAAGTTTCCATAATCTGTTGTACCCAATTGTCCTTTATATTCTGCAACTTGTTCCATATCTTGTACTTCAAACACTTGACAAGCTGAATAGTCACTACCATCACCACGAGCTACATCAGCAACTACTATATATTCTTTTGTATAATCAGGTTGTCTAAATATCCAAAGGTTTCTATCAATACCCAACTCCTCAACAGGAGACTCTACTAATGTATCCTTGTACCAAGTTAATATTGCTGGGTCAACTACAGATTGTCCAGAAGTAAGAAAGTCAGCATCACACTCTTGAGCAGCTTGAGAAGGACCTAATACTTTATCTTGTTCATTTCTCCAATCTTGGTCTCTATCAGGATGGTCTGTCCAATGTAATCTGATAGGATTAAATTCATTTGTTTTATCTTCAGCACCTACCCATTGTTTATGAAACCAATTACCAACACCGTTAGGTGTAGAAAGAGCAATACAACCACCACCAGTAGCTAGTGTTTGTTGTGCAGCTGTCCATATAGTATCTACTTTATCAATAAACGCAGCCTCATCAAGTATGAGAAGTGATAGAGCTTCAGAACGACCAGCAGATTCATTAGAAGCGATAGCTTTTATTTGTGAACCATTTTTAAATCGTAAGGAAAGTTTATTTGTTTCTTCAACATTTGTTTTTAACCAAGATGGAAGATTGTCATACATAACTCTTACTTTTGTAACAAGATTTTTAGCCACATCTTTACCAGTAGCAATAACAAGAATATTTTTATCAGCTTGAAATAACATTGTCCATAATGAAAATCCAGCTGAAAGAGTTGATATACCCAATTGTCTTGATTTAAGAATTATATTATATCTTTCTTCTTTAAACTCCTTTAAACATCTTTCTTGAAATGGATATAAATCAAATTTAACTTTTCCTTTTTGAGGATGTTGAATGGTACAAAATTTTCTCATAAAATGAACTGGATCTTGTGCACATTTTAAATATTCTCTTTGTATGGCTTGTTTTAAATCAGTATTCATTAGTTTATTTGTCCTGCTAAATATACAGAACCACTTGTTATTATTATTCCGCCGAAAAACCACAAGTATTTATTCTCGTGCCATTTTGGTTTTACCAAATCAATCATATCTTCTTTTAACTTTAATTGTTTTTTATAATCTTCAATCTGTGATTTATATAATGAATCACTTTGTATATACATATATATCTGAGAATTTAAATTTTCGTTAATTTTTGTGTGTTTTTCTATATCAAACTCTAACTTTTTCATATCATTCATTATTGAGTTTAATTCATTTTGAGATAAACAATGTCCTTCACATGGTTCTTGTGTAAAAAAAAATGAAAAAAATAATATTAGTAGTAATTTAGCCATTATTTTTATTTCTCCCAATATTATTTCGATTCCCAACATTATTTCGATTTGCTCTAGTTCTAGCTACTCTTGTTCTTTTTGTTTTTGATAAAAATCTATTACTTATATTTTTTTTAGTTCTTCTATTTTTTAATGATTTTGCAGCCCCATCTTCTACTGTTCTTATTTGATGTGAGTGGGGTCCAACGCCGTTATAACCATATTTTTCTCTACAATGTGGATGACAATCACTTTGATTTTCTGTTATAATACCATTTGAAAAAGAATTTCCAAGATATTCATGTGTGTGATATATTTGTTTTGATTGTGGATGATATGCTGGTAAAATATGAACTTTTCCACTTGGTAAAATTAAATATTGATGAACGTGACCATCAACTTCTGTTGTTACCCCTCTAACAATTCCTTTTATTTGTGCGCCATATGCACTATTATTAACAGGTGTTCTATTTTGGTTATTTTGTCTATTATTTCTTACCATCCCACCATTTTGATAACTACTTCCATTACCTAGTTGTCCTGGTTGAAATCCACCTGAACCATTCATATTAGTTCCAGTAGCATTTAATTTATGTAAAAAATCATCTCCTAAAGCAGCAGCACTTTCTTTATTTATAATAAATTCTCCACCTTCTACTTCTATAGGTTCAGTACCATCTACTAATCCTGATATTCCACCTTGACTATGTGAAGGACCTACTAATTTTCCTCCTTGAGACATTTTTTTTTTATTTTTTCTTGTGGGTTTTTTAGCCATTATTTTTTACCTTTTTTATATTTTTTTAAAAAATCAGCAGTTTCATCTGAATTAAATTTTTTCTTTTTGTATTTACCACTTTGTATTTCTTCAAGTGCTTCTTTTTTACTTTGAAGAGTTCTTTTCAAAGCTTTTTGAGACTTATCAGTTTTTTTTATAGACTTATCTAAGTCTTTTATTTTATTTTTTAAACCACCAAGTTTTTCTTCTTTCCTACCAGCGGATTTACCACTCAAAAAAGCAAAAAGTATACCTCCAGCTAAAGCAAAAAATCCTATTATATATTTTTTAACTTTACTTAACACTATCTTAAACCATAACTTTTTCTTTTTTTCATAGCTTTAGCCCTTTTCTTTTTAATTCTAGCCGCTTTACCTTTTCTTTTCATAGCACCTTTTCTAGCTTTAAGTTTTCTTTTACTTCTTTCAGAAGACTTCATAGCTACACATCTACCTTTAACAGCTTTTTGACCTGGCTTACAAAAAGTTTTTCTTACAAGTTTACCTTTACGAATAACTTTCTTTTTGTAAGCTTCGTCAAGAATTTCGTCACACTCTTGGACTAAATTAAATATTTCATCATACCATTTTAACATTGTCTATTTACCAAATGGTAATTTATCCCATACAGGTTTAATTACTGCATCGAATATAATGTCGTCTTTTTTACTCGGTGATAATTTTACGA
>VTLG01002981.1_pt1 | contig 14457 bp, 12 predicted proteins | sample 4694571 | NCBI WGS metagenome assembly VTLG01 (sample SAMN12604809, study PRJNA352737) | marine metagenome | biome: ENVO:00000447; feature: ENVO:00000209|ENVO:00000569|ENVO:01000036; material: ENVO:00002151; isolation source: viral sequences binned using virsorter ...
AAGGACAATAATGCCAGGACACTATGGTACAAAAAATAAATCTCCTATGAAAAGGTTAAGTGAAACCGATACTAAAGGATCTTTACTTAATAAATTTAAAAACTTTATGTCTCTTAAGAATGTTAATAAACGTGTACAAGAGGCAGCAAAGACTCCATCTAGGGAACAAATTAAACTTCAAGATTTTAAATCTGCATTTGCTAAAGCTAAAAAAGCAGGTAAGAAAACTTTTATGTTTCAAGGTAAGGAGTTCACTACCAAAACTAGAGATGAAGCAGTCAAAGCATTTCAAAGATTAATTGCTAAACATGGGTCATCTCCTGAACAGGTAGAAAAGTCAGCTAAAGAAATACGAATATCTCATGGTATTCCACATCCTAAGAAGAAAAAATAAAGTGAATTTACGTGAACGTACTCTTAAGTTATTAGAACTTGAAGAGGAAGAAGAACAAACCGAACAAGAGGAAGAGTAAGAATGGTGGATGCAGTTCAAACTCACGATCCTGTAGAACACGATACTACTATAGAAGATGCAGAGCATGTGCAGGAGATGCTCGAAAAAGTAGATGGTGTTCAATCGCCAACCGATGATAGACCAGAGTGGTTGCCTGAGAAGTTTGGTTCCCCTGAGGAACTAGCTCAGGCTTACCAAAACCTAGAACAAGAGTTTCACACTCGTAACCAAGAGGAACCTCAAGAGTCTTATGAGGAACCTATGGAAGCACAAGAGTATGAAGAAGGAGATGAGGTAACCTCTGGTAACGTAGACTCATTTTTAGAGAGTTATGGATTAGACTATCAAAAGTTTGAACAAGAGTTTAATGAAACTGGTGGACTCTCTGATGCAGCTTATCAAGCATTAGACGAAGCAGGGATACCATCAGAAATGGTAGATAACTATCTCGAAGGTCAACTAGCAATGGCTGAACAGATAGAGTCAAGTGTGTATGACTCAGTTGGTGGTCAAGAGAACTATCAAGCGATGACAGAGTGGGCATCAGATAATTTAAATGAATACGAAGTAGATGCTTTTAATCACATGATGGAATCTGGAGATAGCAACTTAGTCAACTTTGCCGTTCAAGGTTTAGCATCGAGGTTTATGCTAGATAATCAAAGTACTGAACCTAACCTAATCTCAGGTAATGGAGGGCAATCTTTCGGTGGTCGTTATGAGTCCGTACAACAACTAACGTCTGCCATGAGTGACCCTCGGTATCATTCAGACCCTGCATACCGAAGGGAAGTAACAGATCGTCTTTCACGATCTAATATAATGTAACATTAAGCAGAATTATCCGTACTCAAGATATTAGACTTTGCCCCTTGCGAGGGATAACCTAGTACGAACTCTTGTTTACTAGGATGTATGCACATGTGTACATACTTAACCATAAACAAGAAAGGTAATAATGCCTGATTTTCAAGATGCTACTGCGGAATATACGTCTATTCGTAGTGGTATAAAAAATATTGGGGGAGCATCTGCTCGTCAAGGTAGTGATCCCAGAGAACTATTTTTAAAATTGTACGCAGGTGAGGTTATGACTGCGTTCCAAACTAGGAACGTAATGATGCCTCTCGGTAGAGTAAGAACCATCTCAAAAGGTAAGGAAGCTCAATTTATCATGACTGGTAAATATAGAGATGCTGCTTACCATACCCCTGGCAATCGTATTGCTCCTGATGCAAACGCTAGTCACTCAGAGAGACTCGTCACCATTGATGATCTCTTGATTAACGCTCAGTTTATCCCTCGTATTGATGAAGCAATTCAACACTACGATGTGAGAAACGTGTACACTCAGGAAGCAGGATATGGTTTATCTAAGGTAGCTGATCAGAACATCTTACGTGTTCTCACTAAAGCTGCTTTAACAACTAACGTAGAACGTGCTTCTAAGTTGATTAACAACTATAAGTCATTTGATGAAGAAGATTTTTCTGCAAATATTACCATTGGTAGTTCTAGTGGTGATGCCCGTAAACCTAAGTTTATCGCTAAGGCCATTATGGATGCGAGGCGAGAACTTGAAAAAATTGGTGCACCTCTCGATGGATTAGTTTGTATTATGAGCACTGACTCATATTACGATCTCTTTGATCATACTACTGCTACTGATATAGTAGATCTTTCAATCTTTAATCGTGACTTTGGTGGAACTGGTTCTATTGGTTCTATGCAAGCACCTACGATTGCAGGTATTCCTGTTATCACTACACCACATTTTGGTTCCTACAATTCAGCAGGAACTTGGGCTAACTCAATCTTTACTGACCTCTCTACAGCAGGAAGTGCAGGACAACTTTCTAGTGGTCCTATTCCTTTGTCAGGTGAATCAGGAAGAAATGCAGCATACAATATTACTAACAATGGTGATGCTGATTACACAGCAACTACCGCTGGTGGTAGTAATGTTGGTGCCGATGGTGGTTTAGACGGAACTTCAGCAGTTGATCTAAAAACTGAAGTTAAGAAGATCCGTTTCTTTGTCATGTCCAAAGATGCTGTAGCAACTGTTAAGCTCATGGACTTGGCTGTTGAATCAGAGTACCAGATAGATCGACAAGGTACTCTAATCGTGTCTAAATATGCGATGGGACACGATGTACTCCGTCCTGCTATGGCAGTAGCCTGTTTGTCTACTTCCGCTACTGCGTAATTAAGGACTGCATCCATTCTTAAAGGGCATCAAGTGTTCGTGCTTGCTCTGCCCTTTTTCATTTTTAAATACCTATGGATAACTTAAAAATTAAAAAAAAGAAAAAATTTTCTGACTATCCTCATTTAAAAGATAAAAAGAAAAAGAAGAAAAAGAAATTTTCTGACTATAAACATTTAAAAAATAGGAAAAAAAGTAAAGTAGCAAAAGTAAGTAATGATCCAGTTATTGACGGACCTTTAAAACCAAAGTATTCAAGATATACTAAAGATTAGTATGGCTACACTACAACCCACAACTAAACTAGAAGCAGTTAACGTAATGCTCACGAGTATTGGTGAAGCACCTGTTAACTCATTGATATCAGGCTTAGAAGATGCTGAGTTAGCCGAAACTATCCTAGAGAGTGTTAATAAAGAAACTCAAAGTAAGGGTTGGATATTTAATACAGATTTAAAAGTAACCTTAGGTCTTAATGCTGATAATGAAATAGTACTACCTACAAACTATTTACGTGTAGACACTAGACCTACTTTACGTTCTAGTAGTAAAGACATAGTAGAAAGAGGACGTAAGTTATACGATAGAATAGCTAATAGTTACGTGTTTACTTCTGGTGTACAAGTAGATGCAGTAATACTTTTAGACTTTACTGATATACCTGAAGTAGCTAGACGATACATTACAATTAGATCTGCACGTATCTTTCAAGATAGAGTCTTAAGCTCAACTAATATACACGGGTTTCAACTAGTTGATGAACAACAAGCATATATAGAACTACAAGATTATCAAGCAGAGACTGCTGATTTTAACATCTTTGATAACTACGATACCTTTGCTCCAATAGATAGAAATATATTTAGTGAGCATTATATAACCAATACACTAACCGAAACATCATCGTAATATGCCGTTAGTTTCTGGAGCAATCCCTAACTTGATCAATGGTGTGTCACAACAACCACCATCGTTAAGACTACCTACCCAAGGGGAGATCCAAGAGAATGGTTTATCTTCGGTAGTACGTGGGTTAGAGAAGAGACCTGGGACTCAACACATAGCAGAAATAGATAGTAGTTTTAATGATGATACTGCATTTATACATACGATTCAAAGGGACGAGAGTGAAGCATACGTAGCAGTATTAACTGATGAAAACATTAAAGTATTTGATTTAATAGGTAAACATATACCTAGAGGTCTTAGTAGTGCTGCTGCTGGAAATGAAGTACCAGTGTTTGCTGATACATCTTTTACTGCCTTAGGTACTGCACAAACTGATTACCTAAATGTACTTAATAGTGATACTGCACAAGAAACTTTTGCTGCTACTACAGTTGCAGACTTTACATTTATCTTAAATAGAAAAAAGACTGTAAGTAGATCAACTACTGAGTTAGCACATCGTAGACCTTACGAAGCATACATCTATGTACGCAATGGTGACTTTAAATCTACCTATACTGTAACAGTCACTCAAGGTGTTCATACACACACAGTAACCGCAACTACTCCTCCTGGTGTTATTAAGAGTACTGCTTCTGGAGGAACAACCACTCAGTTAAATAACCAACAAGGGGCTAAGAGTAATATTATTGCTAAGTCTTTAGCTGAAGGTTCTAGTGGTTTAAGCGTAGGATCTGATGTTATTTCAGATTTAACTATATCAACTAATCATTTAGATAAAGCATCATTAGAGTCTACATTTAGTAGTGTTAATTGGTTTGCTGAATACAACGAAGGTCAGTCTTATATTTACATTAGATCAGATGCAACCTTTGATGTTGAAGTAAACGATGGTAGTGGTGGTACTGACATAGATGTATTTGTTGGTCATGAACAAGTAGCTAGTTTTGGTAAACTACCTGCGGAACTACCAAATGATGCAAGTAGAGGCTGGACAGGTAGTGCATTTAATACTACAGGTATTGGATTTACAATTAAAGTAGGTGGTGACACCCAAGAAGCACAAGACGATTTTTACGTATATTGGAATGGAAAACAGTGGAAAGAAACAGTCAAACCGAGGTACACAGCAAGTACCGATAATGAGTATAAACTTGGGTTTGACAAAGAAACGATGCCACATCAACTTAAAAAACAGTTTGATAGCACAGGTAAAGTTTTCTTTGTCTTTGAACAATCCCCTTGGAAGTCAAAAGAAGTAGGAGATAGCGAGACCAATCCGTTTCCCTCATTTATAGACTTTGAGATTAACGATATCTTTTTTCATAGGAATCGTTTAGGTTTCTTGAGTGACGAGAATGTAATCTTTAGTGAGTCTGGTGGTTTCTATAATCTCTTTTCAACTACAACCTTAACGATCTTAGATAGTGAACCCATTGATGTTGCAGTATCAAATAATCAGGTTTCCATATTACGACATGCAATTCCTTTCAACGAAGGTCTTATTATTTTCTCAGACCTACAGCAGTTTAAGGTATCTGCAGGAGAACTATTAACACCTACTTCTGTATCCATTGATGTCGCTACAAACTTCGAGGTAGACACTAGAGCTAAACCAGTACCAGCAGGTCGTTATGTGTACTTTCCTTTTACACGAGGTACCTTTTCAGGTGTTCGTGAGTATTTCTTAGATATCTCTACAGAGACATCAGATGCTCAAGAGGTTACTGCACATGTACCTGAGTACATCGAGGGTAATGTTGTACAACTTGTATCATCTTCTAACGAAGACATATTACTCGCATTAGGTAATACAGATAAGAAGAGTATCTACGTTTATAAATACTTCTGGTCAGGTTCAGATAAACTTCAGTCATCCTGGTCTAAATGGGTATTTGATGCAGATGTGCTCTCAATGTCTATGTTAGGGTCAGATGTATTTATGTTGGTAAAACGTAGTTCCAAACTTTACTTAGAGAAACTTACGTTATCTAGTGACCCTGCATCTACAGTAATGGATGATAATCAGAGTATACATTTAGATCGAAGAGTAGAACTAAAGACAGGTGGTTTAACATCAATACCTTACTCTGATGCCACAGGTGTACAATACATTCTACAGACAGGTAAGATTATTACTCAGAGTGATGTGAGTGCTCAACTAGCCTTAAGTAAATCAGTATTTGCAGGTATACCTTTTACATTTAAATATCGTGTTAGTGAACAAGTATACAAAGAGAATGATGTTACTGTTGAAATCGCTAGGTTACAGATACGTAACATGTCGTTTAACTTTAGTGACTCAGGTTTCTTTGAAGTAATTGTATCACCATTACCTATTAGTACTGATGGTCGTACATCGAGGACCAATACATTTACTGGAACAGTCATTGGTTCTACTATATTAAACAAACAAACATTACAATCAGGAACCTTTAGAATACCAGTATTATCTAAGAGTGATAACGTGACGATAGAGATACAAAACGCAAAGCATTTACCATGTAGATTTCAGTCGGCAGAGTACGAAGGTTTACTAGTGGTTCGTTCTCCGAGAGGAGGATAATGGGAGCAGATCCAGCAACTATAGCATTAATACAGTTAGCTATCACCGCTGCTACTGTACAACAACAGCAACAAGCACAACGACAACAAATAGATGAAGCTAATCGTATTGCTCAAGAAAACGCAAGTATTGCTAAACAACAATTTACTGATCAGATTGCTCAACTAAACGAAAAGAACCGAAGGATACGAGAGCAAGAACAGAGTATGTTAACTCAAGCTACTGATGCTCAACTAAAAGAACAAGTACAAGCATTAGAAGCTAAAGGTACTGCAATTACTGCAACAGGAGAAGCAGGAGTTGAAGGTGTTAGTCCTATGTTACAACTCCAAGATATCGAAAGACAACAACTAAAAAACATAGGTGCCATTCGTGGGAATGTTGGTACTAATATGAGAAGCCTACAGTTACAGAGAGAAGGCTTAAAGTATGATGCGAATAATGCTTACTACAATGCAGTGAGTCGTATTAACTCTATGCCTGGAGCATTTGGTCAGAGTGCAACTGCTAATGCGTTACAGTATGCCTCTGCTGGTTTAGATGCAGGTACTACTTATTATAAATTAGGTGGTAGGTTTGACGATAAAAAATCATCTAAAAATTATTTAAAAACATCAGGAAATCCTCATCAAAGAAATTTAAAGAATTTTAATCCATAAATTAATGTAATGGCAGAACGAGATAGGAAGCAGAGATTGCGGTCTCTACAACAAACTGCACAGTTACAAACTGGTGGTCTTCCTGGAATATCTTCTTATCAACCTAAAGCTGCATCTCAAGGTAAATCCAATGAGGCACAGATGGCTAATGCGTTAGCCCAGTTAGCACCTTCGCTTACTGAATTTTTAGGTACTAAGTTTCAATCAGATAAGAAAGCAGGAATAGCTAAAGGTAGACAACAGTTCTTTCAAGATACTGCTAGTCAAAGACAACAAAAACAATCTGATATATTTGCTGGTAAACTTGATGAAAATGAGTTTTTTGTTGAAGGATATCAAAGATCTTGGTTAAGAAACTTAGGTAGGTCTTATGGTTTAGGACTTACAGCAATGCTAGATAAAATTCCTAAAAATTTATCTGATGAAGAGTTTTTTAAAAGTATTGAAAAATACGATCAAGAATTTAGACAAACAAATGGTTTAAATCTTTATGAAGATAACTTTATAAATGAGGAGTTTTTACCTCAACAAGAAAACTTTAAAAATGTAATACAACAAGCATGGAGTGCTCAAAGAAGACAATTACTTTCTGAACAAGCTGATGCAGCATTTCAATTAGAATTATTTAATGACATTGAAAATGCTAATACATTTTTAACAGGTAATCCAGATGAAGTAGGATCACATGATTTAGCTGATGCTTTAGAACAAATACCTGACATTATTGAAAGACTAAATGAACGAGGTATAAAAATAAATAATGAGTTAGATCTATCTACTATAAATTTTAAAATTGCTCAAACAGCCGAAGATTTAGCCTTACAATATGATATATACGAATTTGATTCAAAAGGCGCAGTTATAGATATTAGAGAAGGTGTATTAGCTGCACTAGCTCAAACAAAAAAAGGAACACAAGAAAACAAAGATCATCAGACTTTAATTGATAAAGGTACAATACAAGCTCTTATAAGTTTAAAAAGTAATATACAAACAAAAGTAGATGAGTACGGAAAAAGAACTGGTGATTTTAATCAAGCAAATAAACTAGCAGCCCAACAAATATCTAGATTAGCAATAGAAAATAACGATGTTAATTATTTAAAACTTATAGATTTTATTGAAGTTAATGGTTCATCATGGGGTAACACTGGTGATGCTAAAGCAATTAAAGCTACTGCTGAGAATCAAATAAAAGATAATATCTATGATGCACAAACTAAACAGTTTGCTTTAAATAAAAAAAGAAGAGAAGAATTAGTAAGATTAAGTAAAGGTAATATATCTCAAGTAGTAAGAGGAACCAAAAGACTACCTAGTGGTGCTCTTGATTTAGATGATAATCAAAGATTATTTATTACTCAAACTATTCAATTACTAGAAGATGAAGGTGCTTGGGAAGAAGCTAATAAACTCAAACTTTACACAAATAATTACACTACATTTGATGAAGAGATAGCTCAAGAGGATTTAAGAAATAGCGTTGCAACTGGAAGTATTAACTTTGCTGACATTAGGATAGATGGTTCTCTTGCAGGAATGGAAGAGACTGAAATTGATAAACTAGAAAAACAACTTCAAGATAAACAATATAGAGATAAGATATTTAAAAAGGGATCTGAAGCATCTCTTGCTTTAAATAATGCTTTTAAGATTATAACTAAAAAACCAGTTGGTCCTAATCAATCATTAGAAGAATGGTTTGCTTCTTTTAGTTCTGATGATCCAAAAAATTTGGAAAGACTTCAGAACGCATTAAGGTTTCGTCAACAGCTTACAGATTATGCAATACAAAGACGAGATGAAATTCTAAAAGAAAATACAAATATTAGTCAAGCTCAACTTGATTTTCAACTTAGCAGAGATGTAGCTAATAAAGCAGTAGATACTAATTTTATTAAACCATTTCTACCTGCACAAGAAGAAGTTGATGATAAACAGTTAAGTGCAATAGAAACTCACCCTAGTATACTTAAATTAGATGTACCAGGACTAAATCCCTTAAAAACATTTGATGATAAGTTTCCTTATGTTGACTCTGAGCAATATATAGAAGATAGAAATACTATTTATGCTGCTATTATTCAAGGAGGTTTTAAATGGGATATGATTAAAGGAGAGGAGTCTAGTAATAGTATGGTACAAATGATGGTTAAGCTATTAAATGAAGATGGTATGGGTTTAGATGGAACTAACTACTCAAACTATAGAGGTAAACCTAAAGAAGCATTTAAATTCTTAGCTAAACTATTAGATGCTCATTTTGAAATACCAGAGAACAAAAGATTACGAGATTAAATGCAAATAGATTTAACTCCAGAAGAATTAAAGAAGTATCAGGAAAAAGATTTATATGCTTCTGAAGGTGGACTTATGGATACCTTGGAAGATGTAGGTCAAGGAGGTGCTAGAGGAGTCTTAAAAATTCCTGGTCAATTTGCAGATAACCTAAACGGAATCTTAGATTGGAGTGCAGATCAGATTATCGGTGAAGGTGACTATAGAATAGAAGCACTAGATAACGCTAAAGATTGGTACAAAGATAAACTTAATACTTATCTTCCTCCTGAAGATAGTACTGCTTTTAAAACATCAGAAGCTATATCTAATGCCTTAGCAACATTCTTATTGTTTAGAAAAGTCACTCCTATTAAAAATTGGTTTACTAGAAGTCTTGTCGCAGAAGCAGGTGCTTCCCTCATGAGAGATCCTTATGAAGAACGTCTTGCTGATATTCTTGCTGATGTAGGTCCAGACATTACTGAGCCTTTGTTTGAAGCATTAAGGACTAAACCAAATGATCCTTTACCTATGGCACTCTTAAAGAGAGCAATTGAAGATGCTGGTATAGGAGCAGTAGGTGATGGTTTATTTAAAGTTGTAGGAGGTATTAGAAATGTTAAGTTTGCTAAGTCACCAAAAGAAGCAGAACAAGCTGATGCAGCTATTGATACTGAGCTTAGACAACTAGCTAAAGATATTGATGATCTTGAAAAACTAGAATCAACAAAAGAAGTAGTCGAGGAAATGTCCGATGGTACAATCAAAAGGACTACTGTACCTGCCGGTAAACCAAAGGTAAAATCTAAAGCACAATCTAATGAACCTGTTTTAGATACTAATCCTCAGATTATACCACAAGAATTACCTAGTAATAAGATTCCTAAAGATAAAATCTTTGACTCTGAACGTATTGCTAAAAAAATAATAGAACAAGTTAAATCAGGTAATCTTGATGAAAATAGATTAAGTTACGAAACAGACCTACCATGGTTTAATAAAGATCATTACTTAATAAAAGATGATGAGACCTTTGATAAGATCTTAGTCACTATGAGTAATGGTTATAGAAGTGCTAAAAAACAGTTGTCTCCTGACAAGCTCAACTTTTCAGAGTATGAAGATCAAGCTGAAGAGTACCTTAAATCAATGGGTATGAATGAGTTTGTTAACAATATGAGAACAGCAGCTACAAATGCTCAAGAACTTGGAGGGTACTTAGTAGCAGGTAAAAGTGTAGCTAATTGGTTTACTAAAGAACTCTATGATACTGCTAAGTTAGCTACAACTGCTCCTACTGAAGGACAAAGAATACAAGCTCTTGCGAGATATGATGAGCTAGAACAACTACTACCTAACATGGGTAGAATTGGTGCTTATAGTAAAGCTATACAAGAGGCTACTGCTAGAACTACTGCATCAGGTAGATTAGATGTAAGAGCACCAGGAGATCCTATGAAGTTCTTAGATCAAACAGAAATTCAAGGAATCTATAAAGAAAACAAAGGTAAAGACTATCTTAAAAAATTACAACGAAAAGCAGAACTAGTTGTAGAAGCTACAGAACAAACTGGTAGAGCATCTAATGAAATAACTAGTGCTTCAAGACATAGAATTATAAGAATAGCTAAGGAAAACCCTAGTGAACACAAGCTATCTTATTTCTTATCTGAAAGGTTTCGTAGAAATATTTTATTTAATGTACCTACATTAGGTATTAACTTAGTATCTAATGGTATAGAAACATTACTTAGGCCAGTTAGTGAATTAGTGATGAACTCCTTATTGCCTATAGGAGATCGTGCTACGAGAGAATTAGTTGCTAGAGAACTTAAAGGTCAGATTGCAGGTCTTTATTGGGGATGGAGATTCTCATTAAGTAGAGCAGCTAAAGCCTTTAGAGAGAACAAGGCTATCTTAGATCCTAATATAACTCAGTATGAAGGTATTATTGATAGAGGTAGTGCTGACTATTTGTTTGGTGCTAGTGACTTAGGTAAAGAAACATTTATGAACTCTAAGGCAGGTTCAGCAATAAGGTATGCTGTAAACCTTAGTGGTAAGCCAGGAGAGTATGCTTATAAGTTACTTAATGCAACTGATGAGTTCTATAAAGATCTTAATTACTTTGGTAAGAGGTTTGGTCAAGAGGTTGCTCAACTTACTGATGAACAATATTTAATATTAAAAAGAGGTACTAAAGCTGAAAAAGATGCTTTAAAGAAAAGTATTTCAGATCGGATAATGAGTAATTCATTTGAAGATGGTGGACAGGCATTACTAGAAAAAGATATTTATAGAATTAAAAAAGGACTTAAAGATAAATTTGATGTTGACATAGAGCAAACAAAACTTAAAGAAGATCGTTTCAAAGCATTAGAGTATGCTAGAGAAACTTCTTTTACTAGTGATGCTCTATTTGAAGACCCTAGTATGACAGGTAGATCTTTAGCAATATCTAAAGAACTTATACAAGGTAATCCTTATCTTCAAGTATTCTTTCCTTTTGTTAGAACTCCAGTAAATATTATTGCTAAAGGTCTTAGGTTAACTCCTGCTACACATATATTAAGACCTAAAAGATTACTAGAAAAATTAAAGAGTGATGATCCTATGGTTGCTCTAAAAGCTAGAACTGAAGTAGGCTTAGGAGTAGCTGCTTCTGGTGTAGCTCTTGGGTTAGTAGCATCAGATAAAATTACTGGTAATGGACCTAAAGACTTTAAGTTAAGAAGAGCATGGTTAGAAGAGCATCAACCTTATTCAATTAAGATAGGGGATACTTGGGTAAACTATGGTAGATTTTCTCCATATAGTACTCCATTTAAAGTAGCAGCAGATATGATGGATACTATTAAATATGCAAAAGATGATAGTTTTTTTAGAGAAGGAGAAGTTGAAGCCTATGTTTCTGCGTATATTACGAGCATGGTTAATGTAGCTCAAGAAGAATCATTTACCCGTGGTCTTCATAGTTTAACTAATTTAATTGAAACATTCTCTAATTCAACATCTTCTAATATACAGAGAGCAGAACGATTTGTAGAAGATATATTTGCTTCAATGGTTTCTGTAAAACTTCCAGGTCAAATAGTTGATATTGCTGCACAAAATTCAGACGTAGAACTTAGGAGTACTAATAGTTTATTTGATTTATCTTTTGATTCTTTAGGAGATCAAGTATTGAGAAACTTTGGTATGCCTTTTACAAAGAAAGCACCAAAGTACAGTTGGTTGACTGGAGAAAAAGTAATTAATTCTCAGTATAAAATGTATACCTTAGGTGGAATACTTCCTATTAAAACTAAGAAAACAAAAGGTAATTTTGTATTGAATGAGATTATACGTCTTAATAATCCAGGTTTATCTAATGATATTAGTGTGACGATTAATGATGTTCCTCTATCTGCTGAACAACAAAGTAGATATCAAGAACTTATGGGTACACTTAAATATAGAGGTAAAGATCTTCATGATTTTATGTTAAGTGTAATAACTTCTAAGTCGTATAGGAAATTACCAGATCCTCTTAAAGCTAGAGAATTAAGTTCTATAAAAAACACTTATAGAAAACGAGCAGAGGATCAATTAATGAGAGAGTATCCAAATAAAGCAAGTGAAATTTTACAAGCCAGAAGACAGCAAGAATACAAACGTAAATTAGGAATTAATATTAACTAACATGCCTTTAACATATAATCAAACTACATATAGTAGTATTTCAGGATCTGTAACAGGAACTGCTCCTAATCAACAAGTTCTTATATCATTCAGTGCTTTAGATTTTAGACCTGAGATTGGAGATACTATTGAAGTATTTAATGATACTACTCAATTAACAGATGGAACAGGAGGATCAACTGTTAATTTTACTTTAGATACTACTGCTAAAAATGTAGTCTTAAAAGTAAATACGTTTACCCCTGGTACTACTATATCAGTCTATAGGATAGCTAAAAAAGATACACGTTCTATTGACTTTCAGAATGCCTCTGTATTAACAGAAGCAGACTTAGATAATAGTGCATTTCAAACATTTCATATTGCTCAGGAGGCGTTGGATACAGCAGAATCTAGTATTACTGCTGATGCCGATGGAACTTTTGATGCTGGTAGTAAACGTATTAAAAATGTTGCTACTCCTACTGCAACTACAGATGCTGCAAATAAAGCCTATGTAGACGGAAGTAGTAACACTGGTATTGTAGCAGGTATTTCTTCTGATGTATCTACAGTAGCTGGTATCTCTAGTAATGTAACTACAGTTGCAGGTAACACAACTAATATTAATACTGTAGCAGGAAATAATTCTAACATTACTACAGTAGCTACAAATAATACTAATGTAACTAATGTTGGTGCAGACATAGCTAATGTAAATACTGTAGCAGGAAGTATAGCTAATGTAAACACAGTGGCTGGAAGTATAGCTAACGTAAATACTGTAGCAACTAACATCGGAACTATTAGTGCAAAAGTTTCTAAATCAGGTGACACAATGACAGGACTACTTACGTTGTCTGGAGCACCTACCGCAGATAACCATGCTTCTACTAAAGCATACACAGACTCACAAGCCACTGCTCTTGCTTTGGCGTTAGGATAATATATGGCATTTAAAAACTACACAAAAAGCATAGCTGCTGGAACTGCTGATGGTTCAGGTACTCAAGTACGAGCCGCAACTTCTACCGATGTAATCATTGGTCTTAACGTAGCAAACACAAGTTCTAGTGCTAGTGCTACAGTTGATGTAAAAATGGCAGGTACTAAATTATTAACAAATACTGAAATTCCTGTTGGTGGGGCAATAGAAGTAATCCAAGGTAAAGTTGTATTAGAAAGTGGAGATGATATAGATGTTGTACCCACAGGTGCAGGAGTAGATGTGGTTATGTCAGTCTTGGAGAACGCATAATGAAAAGATATGGTTCAGGAACTATAGACTCTAGTGCATTTACACCAGTACAGACTGATAGTTCAGGACTTACAGGATATGAATCTAGTAATCAAGGTATCTTACGAAACCCTTCTACTATCTCGTCAGCTATAGAAATTAAAGCTAATGAGAACGCTTGTCTTGTAGGTCCAATTACAATTGGTATGCCTGATACTGTGTATACTGTTACTGTTGTATCTAGCGAGTTTATTATAGATGGTGAGACAAAGCCAATACTTAATTTACATAAAGGTGTCACCTATACATTTAATCAAACCGACTCTACCAATGATGGACATCCGTTTGCTTTTAGGGACTCTAGTGATGCAAGTTATACAACTGGAGTTACCTACCAGTTAAACGGAAGTAGTGCAACACAATCAAACTATTACAATACTACAACTTTTAATGCAGGTCGTGCATCTGGAGATAGAAAGTTAA
>VTLG01007259.1_pt1 | contig 14456 bp, 17 predicted proteins | sample 4694571 | NCBI WGS metagenome assembly VTLG01 (sample SAMN12604809, study PRJNA352737) | marine metagenome | biome: ENVO:00000447; feature: ENVO:00000209|ENVO:00000569|ENVO:01000036; material: ENVO:00002151; isolation source: viral sequences binned using virsorter ...
AGAAAAAAGCTGAAGGAACCCGCTTTAAATATGGCGAACTTGCTTCTGTTTATAGAAAAGGTCAAGGTGCTTATCTGTCTAGTGGTAGTCGTAATGTATCAATGGCAGCTTGGTCTATGGCTCGTGTAAATAGTTATATGAGAGGTGGACCTGCAAGAAAAGTTGATAAAGATATTTACAAAAGAGCTAGAAAAAGATAATGGCAGTTAAACGTGGGAGTGAAACATTTTCTGGTTTTAATAAACCAAAAAGGACTCCGAATCACCCGACAAAATCTCATGCAGTATTAGCAAAGCAGGGAGATAAAGTAAAATTAATAAGATTTGGGCAACAGGGTGTTTCTGGTGCAGGGAAAAATCCACGTTCAGACAAAGACAAAGCTAGACGTAAATCATTTCTTGCTCGTCATGCAAAAAATATTGCAAGAGGCAAAATGTCTGCAGCTTTTTGGGCAGCAAAGGTCAAATGGTGATATAAATAATATAATACATTTAGTTTACGACTAATTTATGTCTGAAGAAAACAAAGAAGTGGTTACGCCACCAGAAAACAATGCAGAACTTGAGCAATTAAAAGATTCTGTAAAAAAACTTGAAGCAAAAAACTACGAGCTAATTGGTAAATTAAAAAATCAAAAACCTGTCTCAGATAAAGCTGTTCCAGAAGATTATGAGGCTTTACTTGCATTTAAACAAAAGCATGAACGTGAACAGTTAGAAAGTGAAGGTAAATACGCGGAAGCAACACAAAAACTTGAACAGCAGTACCGAGACAAATCTGCAGAGGACAAAGAACGAATACAAAAACTTGAAGCAAGAAACAGAGAACTTGAACTTATTGCACCAGCAATGCAAGCCTTATCTGAAGTAACACATGACCCTGAGTTAGTTTTAAATAATTTAGTACCAAAAGATCAAATACAAATTAAAGAAGGTGTACCTGTTGTTGTTGATGGATATGAACAATTGCCAGTACAAGAGTATGTTAAAAATAAACTTGAAAAAGAAAAGCCATATTTACTTAAAAATAAACCTCCATCTGGTGGTGGTGCACCAATTTCAAGACCATCATCTGATAATTTTTCAGAAGATATGTTGAAACCATTTCTGAAAAATAGTGAAGATATTACTGAACAGGGTCGTATTTTTAAAACATATGGTAAGGAAACTTGGCAAAAGTTGAGAGATATTGCTAAAACACGTTAGTATGTAGATATTAGGCAAGGCTACGCTAAGTCAAATAGGGTTACGCCCACATCCGTTAATTTTTTATTCTTGAACAAATGGCAGTTCTCAGGAGTGATATTATCGTTCCAGAGGTATTTACGCCTTATGTCATAGAGCAAACTACTGCTAGAGATTCATTTCTTGCAAGCGGTGTGGTTGCACCTATGGCTGAGCTAAATGCTACTGAGGGTGGTGATTTCGTAAATGTACCTTTTTTCTCTGCAAACTTGAGTGGAGACTTTGAGGTTTTATCAGATTCATCTTCATTGACACCCGGCAAGATCTCCACTGATAAACAGGTGGGAGTTATCTTACACAGAGGTCGTGCATTTGAATCTCGTGACTTAGCTGCATTAGCAGCAGGGTCAGATCCAATGGCAGCAATCGGTCAGAAGATCGGTGCTTACATTGCAAACCAAAGACAAAAAGATTTACTTGCTTGTCTTGATGGTGTATTTGGTTCTGTTAACTCAACAGATTCAAACGCAGCATTTTTTGGTCTTACTATTGATGGTGGTTCAAGTGATACCCCAACTGGATTATCACCAAGACACGTTGCAAAAGCTAGATCAATTCTTGGAGATCAAGGAGATAAGTTAACAGCAGTTTGTATGCACAGTAAAGTTTACTACGATCTCGTTGAGAGAAAAATGGTTGACTATGTTCTTGCTTCTGATGGTAACGGTGGTTCTGCAACTGCTTCTGGTGGTTCTATCACAGGTGCTTATACTGCTGGAAACGATACAGTTCCAACATATTGCGGACTAAGAGTTATTGTTTCAGATGATGTTTCTACTGCAGGTTCAGGTTCATCAACTGAATACAGTACATATTTCTTTACTGCTGGTGCAGTAGCAAGTGGAGAGCAGGCTGGTCTAACAACTGAAACAGACAGAGACATTCTGGCTAAATCAGATGCAATGGCTATTGACTTGCATTACACATATCACCCTGTTGGTTCTAAGTGGGCAGTTACAACAACTAATCCAAACAGAACACAACTTGGAACTGTAGGCAACTGGTCGAAAGTCTACGAGACAAAGAACATTGGTATCGTTAGAGCAACTAACGTATCTACTCAAGACTAGAGGTAAATTATTATGCCATCTTTATTTGAGGTTACTGCTGGTAAATTAACTGGACCAACAAAAGGCGGTACAGTAACCCAAGCAACTAACAAAAGCACAGGTGTAACTCTTAATACAGAGTCAGGTCAGATCACTATGAACAACGCAGCTTTGGCTGCTGCTGCAGAAGTGTCATTTACAGTTACCAATAGTGAAATCTCTGCAACTGATGTTGTAGTAGTTAATCATGGTTCTGCTGGTACTGCTGGCAGTTATTTGGTCGCTGCAAACACTATTGCTGCTGGTTCATTTGCAATTACAGTTTCAAATGTTTCTGCTGGTTCATTAAGTGAAGCAATTGTAATTAACTTTGTTGCATTAAAAGGTGCATCTAGTTAATGGGCATATTTGCTTTCAGACGAATGAGAGAACAGGAGGCTACTAAATCAGTAGCCCCTGCACCTCTTAAAAAAACAAAACGTAAGCCTAAAACTAAACAAAATGGCAATCACGATAGACGCAACAGTAGGGGGAGCATCAGCGAACAGTTACATAACACTGTCTGATGCAAACGCAATTGTTGAAGGATTAGTTCTTGATGATGATGTATCAGTATGGGATAGTTCTAATACTGATAACAAAAATAGGGCTTTATATACTGCTGCGGTTAGAATTGACCGAGAAAGATTTTTAGGTGCAAGGGTAACAGATACACAAGCATTACAATGGCCTCGTACTGGTGTAAGAAAACCAGATACTTACATAAATACTTATGCAACCGGCTTTCCATTTCGGATAACAACTGATTATTTTACTGATACAGAGATTCCAGAACAAGTTCAAAAAGCACAAGTTATCTTAGCTGTTTATTTGAATAACAATAGGAATGGGTTAGGATTAGGTGGTCTTGAAGATTTCAAGAACGTAAAAATTGGTAACATTGATGTAACACCAAATTTTTATGGTGCTGTTGGTGCTGATAGAGTACCACCACTATTTGAACGGTACTTTACTGGTTTACGACATAGTGGACCTGCTAACGTTGCAATTAAAAGGAGTTAAAAATGAGCTACTACCCAGCTGCCAAAATTATTAATGATACTGATGCACATACAGGTCGATTTGGTTGTATTCAAGCAATCAAAGATTCTGAGATTGCAACTTTAGTTGCAGAGAATATTACTGGTGATCTTACAAGCATTGATTTAAAATCGAATTGTAAGATTGAAGGTGTTATTACTAGCATCACACTTACAAGTGGGACTGTTGTTGCATATTTAATATGAGCCTTGCTAATGCCTTAAAAAAAGCTGCATCAAAATCTCTTGCTAAGCTAGGTGGTGATGTAACTATTAGACAAGTATCTACAGGGTCATATAATACAACCACAGGTGCTATTGCTGAGACATTATCAGATACAACAATTAAGGGTGCGTTAAGTAATGTTTCAAGAAATCAAGTAAATGATCTTATTGAATCGCAAGATAAAATTTTAACTATATCTGCTGGTGATATAACATTTATACCAACCACCAAAGATAGAGTTGTTATAAGTAGTGTTGAATTTAAAATTATTCAAGTTTTAATTAATGAGCAAAATAATACTGCGGTAAGCTTTGAATTAGTCTTAAGGTAAACATGACAAGACAAATAAGATTAGACCAAATAGATGATCTGATGGCAGAGGCAGTACAAGAATTAATACAAAAAACAACATTGCGTTGGACAGAGTTATCAAAAAAAGCTACACCTGTAGGTGAAACTGGTAATTTGAGAAATGGTTGGAAAACTGATATAAGAAAATTTAAAGGAACAATAATAAACAATGTTGAATATGCAGAACCAGTAATATATGGAACTTCACTTCCACCTAGTTGGCAAGGCAAATTTAGAACAAGACAACAAACAATAAAAGGCTTTCCCGAATTACAAGCAAAACAACTTACAACTCAATATATTCCAAACGAATTAAGAAGAATTATTAGAGGTATGTAATGGCAGCAACCGATTTAAACACAGTACGATCTACCATTGAAGGCAGACTTGCAACAGAGTTAGCATTAGACCCTGCTATACCTGTTGTATTTAACAATATGTCTTTTGATTCAACTACAGAAGATACTTTTGTTCAATGCCAAACAAGTTTTGGAACTGGTGCTTATTTAACACAAGGCGGTTCTGCAAATTCTGTTAATAGTGTTGTTGGTTTAATTCTTTTAAATATTTTTACAGAAGAAAATATTGGAGCAGGGTCAAACTTTGTTATTGGCAAAAGGTTGCGTGACCTTTACAATAATCTTACAGTTTCAAATGTAATTTTTGATTCGCCAATAGGACCAGAAGTTTTAGCATCTAGTCCAGAAGGTAAGTTACAAACACAAATTAGAATTACTTTTGAAATATACGAGGAACTTTAAATGGAAATTACTGAAAAAATGCTTGATGTAATTGAAGCTGTAAAGGGAAGGCGTGACCCTGCCTATTGGGATAATCGTTGTAAAAGATATATGGAAAACCAAGAAAATTTAAAAAAAGATGTGAAAAAACACAAAAAAGGGTAATATAAAATAAATACTTTCTTTTGTTATGGCTATCAAGGGTGATGTTGGTAAAATTATGTTTGAAAACGCAGGCGGTACTGAAGCTGACGTTGGACAAACAAGGTCTTGGTCTTTGTCTATCTCTAAAGACACTATGGAGACAACCAAGCAAGGCGATACCTTTAAAACAAATATCGGTGGTTTAATATCTGGTGAAGGTTCAGCAGAACTTCTTTACAATCCTAGTGAAACAGGTGCAGGGTATACAACATTCATTGATGATGTATTAACAACTGGTGACAACGCTGATGCGTTATTTGAATTATTCCCTGATAGAAATACCTCTGCAAAAAAAATTAGTTTTGCTGGTATTATTACTTCCGCTGAATATGGTGCAACCCTTGGTGAAGTACAGATTATAAACATCAGTTTTCAGACAAGCGGTACCATAACTTCAGCTATATAGTATAGTAGGGTAATACAATTAATATCACATGCCAGTAAAAAGAACGATTGACCTGTTGACTTCATCTTATGGAGATGAAATGTCAACTAGAAGAAAGTATGAATTTAAAAATGCTAAAGGTGAAAAGATTGTAGATTTATATTTTAAACCTTTAACAAGATACGATAGACAGAAAGCCCAAAGTGCTACTGGTACAGATGAAGCCCTTGTTGTTTCAACACAATTGCTTTGTCAAATGGCAGAACTTGAAGATGGTACAAAAGCCTTTAGTATTGCTGATGCTCCAAATTTACAAAGAGAACTTCCAGAAAATGTATTAAATGAAATAGAGTTATTTTTATTTAATATCAACCTTGATACAGATACAGCAAAAAAAGATTAAAGCGAGATAACTGGTTAAACTTTGAGTTTTTTCTCGCAACAGAATTAGGTAAGACAATAAAAGAATTAAGACAATTAATAACACAAGAAGAGTTGGTATATTGGGCTGCTTATTACGAAAATAAATATGAAAATGAAAAAAGAATGCATGAGAGAGCAAAAAACAGGTAATATGTAATTAATTGATTTTTGTTTACTTAAGTGGCCGAAAGTATTGTTACCTTAAGAGTTGAAGCAAGAAATGCAATATCTTCTTTAAATAAAACTTCTCAGGCAACAAAAAGTTTATCAAATTCAGCAAAAGGTGCAACAACATCATTAACTGCAGCATCAACGGCAGCTAAAGGATTAGGGGCTTCTTTGGCTACTTCACTTGGTCCATTACTAAGTGTAGGGGCTGCTGTTGCAACAGTAAGTAATGCAATAGGAACTTTTACAGCAAGAGAAAGAGATATTGCGATATTAACTCAAGGTTTGCAAAATTTAGGTGCTGGCACTGCACAATTAAATGAATTACAAGAGGCGGCAGATAGATTAGGAAACCAAACGTTATTTAACCAAGAAGAATTTACAAGAGGTTTTAACTTATTAACAAGTTTTAGAAATATTGGTGTTGATTCATATTCAAGAGTGGCTCAAGCTGCAGCAGATATTGCACAAGTAAACCAAGTTGATGTAAGTACGTCATTTATGCAACTTGCTAAAGCTTTGCAAGATCCAGAAAGAAATTTATCAAATTTAAATAGGTCAGGTATTGCTTTCACTAAAACGCAAACAGATGTAATCAAAGAGTTAATGAAAACAAATAAAACTGCTGAAGCTCATGCCATGATTCTTAGTATTGTTGAGGAAAGTTATAATAAACTTGCACAAGCTGCTGCAGAGGGTTTTGCTGGTAATGTTGATTCATTAGGCGAAGCATTTAGAGATTTTTCAGAGACTTTAGGTAAAACATTAGAACCAGCTTTAATTGCTGCAACAAAAGGTTTAACAGCCTTGATAAAAGCTGCTAATGATCTTTTTACTTCACCACTTGGCAAAACTGTTGGTGTTTTTACAACACTTGCTATCGGAGCAAAAGGAGTTGCAATAGCATTGCCACTTGTAAGTGCTGGTTTATTAAAAGTAGCTGCTGCAGGTGGTGTAGCTACTATTGCACTTAATGCAATACCGTTTGTTGCTATAGCTACAGGTGTAGGTCTTTTAACAACAGCATTTTTTAAATTAAATGCACAACAAAAAAATTACAATGATTTAATTAAGGCTGGTGGTGAAACAGATGTTAATGATGCTATTAAGGAGCAAGAAGAACTTATTAAAAAAATAGATGCACAGTTAGCTGAATCTGGAAGAAGGGGAAAAAGTCGTTTGTTTCAAAAGAAAGAAGAAGCAGAACAAGATATAAAACTTTTACAGGGTAGATTAAAAACTATTGAATCTGATAAATTAATTGAACAATCAAGAAATAATATTGTTGCTTTAAAAGAAAAAGAAAACAAATTACAAGAAGATCAAACAAAAAGTTTTAAAGATTTTGTAAAAAAACAGGAAAGGCAAAAACAGTTACTCGAAGCAACATTAAATGGTAATAGGAAAGAAGTAGAATTACAACACGCAATTAATGATGCAGTTGCAATACATGGTGAACAAAACAGACAAAAAATAACAGATATTTTAACAGCAAATGCAGGGTTAAAAGATCAAGCAGGTAAAGTAAAAGATATTGGTAGTGCGGCAGAAAGTCTTGAAGATAAATTTAAACAAATTGGCCAAACTGTTAGAGATGATTTGGTTAATGGTCTAACAGATGCTATTACAGGGGCACAATCTTTTGGTGATGCAATGAGAAATGTATTAGGTAATTTAAAACAACAACTTATAAAACTTGCATTAAACAGAGCTATAAGCGGCATAGGTAGTGCTTTGAGTGGTGGTAAAGGCTTTGGAGGTTTTTTAGGTGGCTTATTTGGAAAAAGGGCAAGAGGTGGTCCAGTATCAGCTGGAGGAGCTTATGTTGTTGGTGAAAAAGGTCCAGAGATCCTACAAATGGGATCAAAGGGTGGCAATATAATTCCTAATAATCAGCTTGGAGGCGGTGGTAGCAGTATAAATAATATGATTACAGTCAATGTAGATGCCTCTGGCACTTCAGTTGAAGGTGATGAGGGACAGGCAAATTCGTTTGGTCAAGCTCTAGCTCAAGCGATTCAAGCAGAACTTATTGCTCAAAAACGTGCTGGAGGGCTTTTATCTAACGCATAAACATGGCATCATTTCCTACTACAGTAAAACCTATTTATGGCATGACCAAAGTCAGTCAGCCTAACATCAGGACAATTCGTTTTGCAGATGGTTTTGAACAGCGTCAATTAATAGGTATTGCAGCTCATCAAAATCCAAAGGTTTTTAATTTAACTTTTGCCAATATTACAGAAGCACAAAGTGATGAAATTACATACTTTTTAAATGAAAGAGCTTTAGATCAAGCATCTTTTACATTTACTCCAGAAGGCGAAGCCTCTACAAAAACAGGTACATATTCCCAAAGCGGTACTACAATTACAGTTTCGATTACGGCACATCAATTATTTGCGAATGATTCTATAGTTGTAGATTTTACTTCTGGCAGCGCATCTGATGGTACATACTCTGTTGTTTCTTTAACAGATGCAAATACCTTTGTTATAACTGCTGGAAGTAGTGCAACAACTTCTGGAAACGTATCAGTAACAAAGTCAGGAACTTCAAATTTTGTTTGTCAAAGATGGCAAAAAACAATTACTTATAATGGTAGAGCTTCAATTAATGCAACATTTAGGGAGGTATTTGAACCATAATGGCAATACCAACAGAGGAACTACAAAAGGCAAATCCAAGTGCCAAGATAGAATTGTTTGAAATACATTTGGTATCTGCACTACATGGTAGTTCTGACGTAAGTAGATTTCATAATGGCATCAATATGAATACAACTTTTAATGTTGTTTTTCAAGGTAATACATACACAAGAATACCAATAGAGGCAAATGGCTTTGAATATTCGATAAGCAGAAAAGCACTACCAAGACCCACTGTAAGGATTAGTAATTTAGCCTCAACTATTACTGCATTAATGACACAGGCAAATTTAACAACAGCAAAAAACGATTTAAATGGTGCTAAATTTAAAAGAATAACTACACTTTTAAAATTTATTGATAATGCAAATTTTGAGTCTGGAACAAATCCTTTTGGTACTCCTGCAAATACAACTTACGAAAATCATACATTTTTTATAGATAGAAAAACTATTGAAAGCAAAGATTTTGTTGAATTTGAACTTGCAATGTCTTTGGACTTGCAAAATAGAAACGCACCTAAGAGAATAATAACAAGAAAAGATTTTCCTTCTGTTGGTACTTTCGCATGAATACTTGGCAAGAACAGGCATTACATCACGCAAAAGCTTCTTTACCAGATGAATCTTGTGGTCTAGTTCTAGATGTTGATGGACAACAACAATATTATCCTTGTAAGAATATATCTGTAGAAGGTGCAAATTCTTTTACTATAGACCCCGAAGATTGGGCAGCAGCAGAAGAAACTGGAACCGTCTTACATATATGTCATTCACACCCTAACGGAGATTTAACAGCCTCAGAGGAAGATATAAAAAATTGTGATTTTCTTGGTTTATCTTGGTTTATTCTTGATCCAGAAAATGATGAATGTATAGAACTTAAACCAAAAGAGCATAAACCTATGCTTAGTAAAGAAAAATTTATTGATAGAGAAAGGACAGAATATGAACAAGGCTTAAGAAAAATTAAACTTTATGGGCGATTAGCAGAACTTGTTGGATGGCACGTTAATTATGCAGATGTAAAAAATATGAAAGATGTATATAAATATTTAGTATGTAACTATCCAGAAATAGAACCACATTTGAGACAAAATATGTACAGAATAACTATCAATAATGATGTTGTAAAAACAAAAGAGGATTTATTAGTGCATGGTAAAGGTGAAATTAGAATGATTCCTATTGTTTCTGGTGCATGGTTTTGGATGGCTGCGGCATTACTTGGTGGAGGTGCTGCTGTGAGTGCTGTTGCTGGTGCTGGCACTATTTTGGCAACTATTGGTGCAACTTTAACATCTATTGGAGTTTCCACAGCTATCGGTGGTGTTACAAATATGCTTTTCCCACAACAACAACCTTCTATAGGTGATATTTCTTCTGGTTTAAGTGAAACAGATAGTAGAGTTAATTATTCATTTAGTGGTATTCAAAATGTAAGCAGAGCAGGGGTTTGTATTCCTTTAATATACGGAGAAGTTTTCACTGGCTCTATTGTTATTAGCTCTGGTACTGATACTGCCCCTGTTTATAGAAACTAATTATGACAATTCCGAGTAATATTGATGATGCTAACAGTCTAAGATTTAGGCAAAATGATCGTGAGGGTCAAACAGCATTAAGATATATTGACTCCTCAATGAAAGAGGGTGAAATTGGCTCTCGTCAGTTTATTACTTTAGTTGACGTTATCGGAGAGGGTGTAATTGCAGGTTTTCCATCTGCTATTGATGCTGGCCTTACTGCTGGTACTAATAGCTATAATATTTGTGCTTTAAAAGATGTTTTTTTAAATAATACACAAGTTTTAAAACAGTCAGCACCTAATACTGGCTCTGATGATAGCGATTTTAACTTCGGTACATCAACAGCAAATAGGCCAGCTTTTATTCCTCGTTTTGGTACAGCAGATCAAACAAGAATACAAGGATTATTAGAAACGGAAAGAGATAGACCAATTGGAGTAAATGTTACTGTTGCAAGTCCACAAACAGTCACAATAACTGATACTTCAACTGAAGGCGTAAGAGTCACTTTAGGTTTTCCCAGACTGCAAAAAATAGAAGATGACGGAAATATTTCTGGCGTAACTGTTTTATATAAAATAGAAGTTAAAAATCAAGCTGGAACAGTTATTAAAGGAGTTTTAGCTGGAGGCACTCCATATTGGACTTTATCAGAAGCAAATAGAGAGATATATGCTGGAGCAAGCGGTCAGGTAACAGGAAAATCCACTTCACCATATTTTAAAGATCACATAATATTTATACCTGATGCAACGGCTGATTCTGATTTTCCACTAACAGTTACAGTCACAAGAACTTCAGCAGATAGCACAGATTCAAGAATATTAGATACTTTTGAACTTACCTCAATTACTGAATTAATTTTTAATCCTAGTACTTTTCCAAATACTGCTCTTTCGGCTTTACGCTTTGATGCTGAAATCTTCAGATCAGTTCCAAGACGTACTTATAGGGTTAGAGGCCGTCTTGTAAAAATACCACATAATGCAACAGTAAGAGTAGATGGTTCTTTGTCATTTAGTGGTGATTTTAATGGAACTCTTAAAAGCACAAAAGAATATTGCAATGATCCAGCATGGGTTTTATATGACATCATTACAGAAACAAGGGCGGGTTTTGGTGATTTTGTAACTGAAGATGAAGTAGACAAGTTTTCTTTTTATAATGCTTCTGTATACAACTCAGAACTTATAGATAATGGAAAGGGTGGAACTAGCCCAAGATTTTCTTGTAATATTGTAATTCAACAATCAAACCCAGCATATACACTTTTAAATAAGATTGCCTCAATCATGAGAGCAAGTCTTTATTTTGAAGACTCTAAAATTACTCTTGCACAAGATAGACCAACAACAAGCTCATATTTCTTTTCTTATGCAAATGTAAAAGAAGGGGGATTTGTTTATACAGGTGCAAGCCAAAGAACCAAAGATACAGTTATCAATGTTAAATATTTTCAGAATGAAACAAGAACTTTTGAATATGAGACTGTTGAAGATAGTTCAGCAAATCAATCAAAATATGGAGTTGTAGTAAGAAATATTGAAGCGATAGGTTGTAGTGACCAAGCACAAGCCCGAAGAATGGGGTTATGGCATCTTTACACGCAAAATAATGAGACAGAAACAGTTGCTTTTACAACAGATGCTTCTGCTGGATCTTTAATAAGGCCATCACAGATTATTACCATACAAGACCCTGTTCGCAGTGGATTCAGGCGATCTGGAAGGATTGCAGCAGCAACTACAACACAAATAACAGTTGATAATACGCAAGACTTACCAACAACTCCAATAACAGGGGATCAACTTTCAGTAATACTTACAGATGGTAGTTTAGAAACTAAAACAATATCAACTATCAGTGGAAATGTGATTACTGTAGACAGTGCTTACACTTCAGCACCTCAAGCAAACAGTGTTTGGCTATTTGTAAGAGCAACAGTTGAAACAGAAGATTTTAGAGTTTTGTCTGTAGAAGAAAAAGACAATAACTACGCTATTACTGCAATGTTCCACAATCCTGATAAATATGCTTTTGTTGAAGATGGGGCAGCAATAACAATACCTGTTATAACAAGCCTAGTTGATCTTAAAGATGCACCAAGTAACTTATCAGTACAGGAGTTGATTGTTGTTCTTGGTGACAGAGCCGTAAGTAAAATATTGTTAAGTTGGTCTCCAGTAGCAGGGGTAACACAATATTCAGTAAAACACAAACTTGATAATGGTAGTTTTCAGACAACTATTGTTCAAAGTCCAGTTTTTGAAATTTTTGATTCACAGCTTGGGACTTATGAATTTGAAGTGTATAGTTACAATGCACTTAATGAACCAAGTGTTTTGCCAGCAACTCGAACATTTGAAGCCGAAGGTAAAACAGCAGTTCCAGCAGATGTACAGAATGTAAGAATTGAGCCATTATCAGATGAATTTGTAAGATTACGTTTTGATAAATCCACAGATGTTGACGTTACTCATGGTGGAAACGTTGTAATTCGTAGCTCAAACCTGACATCTGGTGCAACTTTTACAAATGCTGTTGATGTTTTACCTGAACTTTCTGGAAACGTGAGTGAGTCGATTGTTCCAAATATTGTAAACGGCACATATCTCTTGAAATTTAAAGATGACGGTGGCCGTCTGAGTTCTGGTGATGCCTCTGTCACAATGCTTCAAACAGTACCAAATGCTTTTCCAAAACTTACAGTATTAGAAGATAGAGAAGATACAGACAGCCCTCCTTTTGCTGGAACTAAAGTAGATTGTTTTTTTAGTGATGATGTAAATGGTCTTGTTCTTGGTTCACTTGTAACTCTTGATGATGAAACAGATTTTGACAGTATTGCTGATTTTGACTTCATTGGTGCTGTTGATATTACTGGTGGTTCTTATGAATTTGCAAATACCCTAGATTTAGGAGGCAAACAACCATTAAGATTGCGCAGACATTTTGTAACGCAAGGTTTTTATCCAAATGATCTGATTGACAGAAGAACAGCTAACATTGATACTTGGACAGATTTTGATGCGGCTACTGCCTTTAGTGTCGGTGCTTCTTTACTTGTTGCCACCACAGATTTAGACCCTGATTTATCAGTGTCAGCCACCTATGGGCAAAGTGGAACAACTATAACAATTACAAAAAGTTCTCATGGATATTCTGTTGGAGATTTTGTTGTAATAGATTTTGCTGCTGGTGGTGCAACAGATGGTAATTATCAAATTGTTTCTGTTCCTAGTTCTTCAACATTTACTGTTACTTCTTCAACCAGTGCAACCATTTCTAGTGGTACATCTTGTACTTATGGAGCAAACTTTAGTCAATTTAACCCTTTTGTAAATGGAACTTATGTTGCTAGAGGCTTTAAATTTAGATGTGATATGGATTCTGATGATCCAGCACAATCAATAGAAATAGATCAACTTGGATATACAGCAGAATTAGAAAGTAGAACAGAAACAAGTATTGGTAATGCAGGGGCAACAAATGGTTTAATTGCGTCAGGGACTTCTACAAAATCTGTTGCTTTTACAAATAGTTTTTTCACAGGTTCTACAGGTACAGGTGTTCCAGACAATACTGTTCTACCATCAATCGGTATTACTATTGAAAATGCACAACAAGGTGATTTCTTTGCTTTGTCAAATATTAGTTCAACTGGATTTGATATAGATGTCAAAGATTCTGGTGGTAATAATGTTAATAGAAATTTCAAATACGCTGCAACAGGATTCGGGCGTGGTAGTTAATTTTAAAGTAGGATATACTTAGAAATAAAAATTAGGTTAGACAATGGCTCAACACGATTATGTTATAGATAACAGTACAGGGGCTAACGTTCGTGCTGATATAAATAATGTATTACTAGCAATATCTTCAAACAACTCTGGATCATCTGCACCATCTACAAACTACGCAAGTCAATTTTTTGCTAATACCACATCAAGTATTATGCAGTTAAGAAATACTTCTAATAATGCTCATATAAATTTATTTACACTTGCTGGTGGTCCAGCATTTGCTGCTGGTGGCACAATAGAAAGCTTAAATATTGGTAAGGGTACAAACTCTGTTGCTGGTAATACTGTTCTTGGGGAACTCGCTTTAGATGATAGCTCTTTATCTGGTACCAATAATACGGCTATTGGTAAAAGCTCTTTGTCATCTAACACAACTGGTTCATCAGGTGTTGCAGTTGGAGCTTTTTCACTTCAAAATAACACAACTGGCTCTAATAATGTAGCGGTAGGAAATAGTTGTTTAGATGCAAATACTACAGGATCTCAAAATACTGCTATTGGACAAGGCTCTTTAGGAGCAAACACAGAAGCAAGTAGCAATACAGCAGTTGGTAGATCAGCATTAGCAAATAATACAACAGCTTCTAACAACTCTGCTGTAGGTCATA
>VTLG01013512.1_pt1 | contig 14455 bp, 20 predicted proteins | sample 4694571 | NCBI WGS metagenome assembly VTLG01 (sample SAMN12604809, study PRJNA352737) | marine metagenome | biome: ENVO:00000447; feature: ENVO:00000209|ENVO:00000569|ENVO:01000036; material: ENVO:00002151; isolation source: viral sequences binned using virsorter ...
CCTTGTCCTCTATTTCTTTTATAATTTCGTTTTTCAGATTTGTTTAAATTCTTCTTATGTCTGCCTATTTTTTTCTTGCTTGTTTTTTTATAAGTGTTGACACCCCACTTAGGTGCTTTTGCCATTACGCTTCACAAGCTAGACAATCTTCTTCTGAATCTGGTCTAACTTTCCTTTCAATTTTTGTTGAAATTATTTCTGCTCTTTTGACTGCTTCAGAACGACAGTAATATAAAGTTTTTAATTTTTTCTTCCACGCTTTTAAATGTAATAAATGTAAATCTCTTATATTAACATCTGAAGGAACAAAAATATTTAAACTTTGTGATTGACAAATATATTTTTGTCTATCAGCAGCTAATTCAATAATCCAATTTTGGTCTATTTCAATTGCTGTAGCAAAGACATCTTTTTCCCAATCATTTAATTGTTCTAAGTGTCTTACTGAACCTCGATTAGCAAGAATGCTTTTCCAGGTTTCTTCGTTGTCTATATCTTTTTCTTTTAAAAGTTTTTGGAGATATTTATTTTTCATAAAGTGAGTGCCACTCATAGTTTTTTGACTATAGGCATTTGCTCGGAGAGGTTCTATGGAAGGACTAGTGCTACCACAAATAATACTACTTGAAGCATTAGGTGCAATAGCTAAAAGATGAGCGTTACGCATACCTGTACCTTGCATATCAGGTGCTTCACCTTTTTCACTAGCTAAATTTTTTGAAGTTTGTTCGGCTTGGTCTTTTATATGAGAGAATATTTTTAAATTTAATCCTTTGGATAACGCACTCCCAAAAGGAATTTTTTTACTTTGGAGATACGAATGGAAACCCATTGCCCCCAATCCAATACTACGCTCTTGACTAGCAGAATACTTAGCACGGCTAAGGCAATCACTAGCGTTATTAATAAAATACTCCAATACATTATCGAGGAAACGAACCACGTCAGGTATGAACTCAGAGTTGTTTTTCCATTCATCATATTTTTCTATATTTAAACTTGATAAACAGCACACGGCTGTTCTTGTTTCATTTGTTGGTAAAGTTATTTCACTACATAAGTTAGAGTGATATACTTTTAATCCTAATTTTTTCTGTGCGTCAGGCAAACTTGCATTAACTGTATCTTTAAAAAACAAATAAGGCTCACCTGTTGTTACTCTAGTCTCTAAAATTTTTTGCCACAATTTTCGAGCAGAAACAGTACGCACAACTTTTTTTGTATGAGGGTCAATTAATTGCCAATCATCATTTGCCCCTAAATTTTTTGTACAGTCTTCGATAATATTCATAAATTCATCTGTAATAACTATACCATGATGAAGGTTCAAACATTTTCTATGAACGTCTCCACCACTAGGTTTTCGCATTTCAATAAACTCTTCTATTTCAGGGTGACTAATATCTTGATAGACTGCATAGCTGCCCCTTCTAGTTTTACCTTGAGAGAAAGCTAACATTTCACTATCCACTACGTGCATAAAAGGAATTGAACCTGAAGATTGAGAACCCCCTGAAGTTTTTGTTCCGTCACTTCTTACGTGTCCCCAATATCCACCAATACCACCACCAACAGAAGCTAACCAAGCATTCTCTGTGTAATGTTCAGTTAGTCCTTCTCTACTATCAGGAACATAATTAAGAAAGCATGAAATTGGCATTCCTCTTTTTGTTCCACTATTAGTTAGAATAGGAGTAGCGAACATAAACCACAAGTTAGATACATATTTATACATACGGTCAGCCATTGTAGAATCATCAGAGTAAGTATCTACTACTCTTTTAAAAGCTTGTTGAGGACTTGTTTCGCTATCGGTTAGATAACGGTCTTTAAGTATTCTCATTCCTGCTTCCGTTATTAATGTATCTTTACTGTAGTCCATGTTATTCCTTCCATTCTTTTTTAGGGTCAATATTTCCTGTTTCTTCTAATTCAATTATTAAATCAATATAGCGTTTAGCTTTTTTCAAATCTTGTATTCCATTCTTATCACGCCAACGCATTATATATTTGATAACATTTCCTTCAGCGAAAGGTAATTGATTTGTCATTACAAAAGTTATAGGTTCAATTTTATATTTCAAATAGTGAGGTGGCTTGTCTACCACCTCTTTATCTTTTTCTTTTTCAGCTTTCGATTGTAACTCAGACAAGTAAGTGTCGCCTTCTACACTTGCCATAAGTTTACCTCACCTGTTTTCTTATTGTAATCTCCGTATCTTAAAATCCTTGCAACACGTGCTTGTTGTAAAGCGTCATGTTCGAAAAGACCTTGTTTCTCATAAGTCTTAACAACTAAGTCCCACATCTTTTTAATAGGCATTCTTTTATTGTTAAGAATTTTTTGAGCAGTAACTATTCCAACTGTAGGACAACCTGAAAAGCCATCAACAGCGTCACCTGTAAGTGTTTGCACTAAGTGCCACCAATTACATTCTTTGTTACTTCTTTTAACCATAGTTTCACCATTATATAAAGTACCTGGAACTTGTCTCAAGTCTTTATCTATTGAACATAGAATTATCTTCTCGTTCTTCCTAGGTTTGGTTGCGACAATGCCCATGACATCATCTGCTTCTAGATTCGGTAGAATTATTGCATTCCATTCCTTCACTAGATACTCACGTAAAGCCTTTAGTATAAGAGGTTTACGTTTTTGTTTTCGATTGTCCTTGTAGGTTGGTAAAACATCTTTTCGAAAATTGTTTTTATCAGTCAACGCTACAATTATTTTATTTGCCTTAAACTTTTCTTTAAGGTCTTCTATTTCAGAAAGCACTAAATATTTTCCTTGGTTTTCATCTGCGTGTAATGTCCACAAGCCGTCTTCCCACTTGCAATCATACTCAGCACTTACAGCACATTTATACGCTAGAATATCACCGTCTATTACTATTGTGTTTTTAGCCATTTCTATTTTTCCTTTCCGTTAGTTATAAATAGTTCAGACAAAGGTATTAAAACACATTTGGCTGCTTTATAATCTCCAACCATTTTTGTTCTATCCTTAAACTTCTCTACTATTTGTTTTAATTTAGGCACATCAAATACTAGCTTACAATAATCTGTATCACCTGTAGCTAATACATGAATCCATATATCAGATTCAGTAGTCATCAACCCACTTGGTTTTCCATAACATTCAATTTCAATTGCTATGTTTCCGGTTTTATACCACCAATCTCTTTCTGTCTTCACTTCACATTTTTCTTTTTTTGACATCAATAAAGAGACAACTCTATCTTCTCTTTCTTGTCCGTACTTTAAGTCAATGTCAAATTTTTTATTTCCTTTTGGCATTAATGTGTTCCACTCCAATTGTTTGAGATTTTATATTCACCTGTCAACGGTACTCTTAAATTGAAATGTTCACCTGTTTTCTTAATAGATTCAACAGCTAATTTTCCAACTTCTTCAGCTTTATCTTCAGGGCATTCGATTTGTATTTCATCATGCACCCAAAGTAATTGCTGAACACCTTCAATATGTTTAACAGATTTATCAAATTCAACTAACCATTGCTTACATACTATAGCCCCTGCACTTTGTAATAAAGTATTAAGAGCTGCGTACTCTGAACGAACTTTGACTTGTCTTCTATCTAAGCCAATTAAATATCCTCGCTCTGAAGTTTCTTGAACTTGTTTTATTAGTTTACTTAAAGCAGGTAATCTATTTAAGAAACGAGTTCTTACTTGAGCTGCGTCCTTGTTAGATTTACCTGTTACTTCTGCAATCTTATTTACACCGGCACCATAAAGCCAAGCATATAAAAATCTTTTGCTTTGGTCACGTGTATCTAATCCTGCAAGTTTTTGATTTTCAGTATGTATGTCACCGTTAACTACAAGATTTGCATACGCACCGTTATCATACTTAGCAATGTAATGTCCTAATAATCTAATTTCTAAACTAGATATATCAACACCACACATTGCTTTTCCTTTTGGAACGATAAACAATTCTCTAAATTCTTTACCGTAAGGAACAGTAACAGCAGGAACTTGTCCTAAATTAGGATTTGAATGCGTTGCTCTTTGAGTTATCGCAGAGTTAGTATTCACCGTTCCGTGTAGTCTATTGTTACGTTCCAATTTTAAGTAAGCCTGTCTTCCTTCAGCTAACATACCTATTCGTTTTTCTAATAAGAAATAACGAGCCAGGAGTTTAGCTTCAGAATAATCTAAAGAATTTAAAACTCTATCATCAACTTTTGGTTGACCATCATTAGTAAATTCTTTTGGCTTCCAATTATATTTAATCTTTAATCGTTCAGCTATATGTCTTCGGCTTGATGGATTAAAGTCTTCGTAAGTTACTTTAATAAAAGGCTGACCTTTAACATAGCCACGAGTTTTATTATTTACTTTTGGTATAAACTCTTCTTCTCTTTTAAGAGGTGGAAAAGTTTTTTCCATTTCTTTTTTAATAGTATCTCTCTCAGATGAAAGAGTTGCATAAAGTTTAGCTGCTTTATCTTTATCAAAAAGAACACCATATTGTTCTTGTCTACTTATTATTTCCGAAATTAAGTGTTCCAATTCTAAAGATTGCTCGGAATATTTTTTCTCCAAAATCTTTTGGTACAATGTATGCGTTACCTCAACATCTTGAATACAGTATTCCAACATTTCTTTTGTGAATGTTTGCCAATCTGTAGTTATGTGTTGCTTATAATTTCCTAATCGAACACCCCAAGATTTTAAGGAGTGTTTGTTTACTAAATTTCTAGGATAATTTTTATTATGAACACGTCTCATGTCTGACTCCATTAAGTCTGACCAAATTAGCCGTGTCGCAACTATGGTATCAAAAACTTTTGCTTTAGTTTTAAATCCATACAATTTTTTTAAGACTGGAATATCAAATTTAATTATATTATGTCCTATAATCAATTCGGCATTAGATAAAAGTTCTAATCCCTGGTCAATTGTAGGAGTGAGTATCTCATTCTTGTCTATATCTTTTAAAACAATACAATGAGCCTTCGTACAATCAAATAATAATCCGTCTGTTTCTATATCAAAAACATATTTCATTTTATCCTTCTAACTTTTTTTTCTAAATCATTAATTTGTACTGCTAATTTTTTATTATCATCTTTAACTTCGTCTAATTCTTTTTGTAATACTTTCATTTCAGGAGAGTTCTGACCTATACCTCTAATAATAGTTAACTCACCCTCAGCTTCTTGTCTTTTCTTTTTCTCTTCTTTATAAAGGCGTTCAAATTTATTAGCTAAAGACTGTTCCATAGACGCAAGTAACTCCTTTTTCTCTTTTTCTAACTTTTCTAACATATTATATCCTTATCATTTTCTTTATTACACTACGAGGATAAACATTTCTATCCCCAAATTCTATTTCTCCGTTATCTATAAAATAACTTGCAAAAGAATAAACATAGTCAGGTGTCTTATCAAATATCCAACACTCTGTATGCACCTCTGCACAAGTCATATTATTAAATTCATTTGATGTTGCTAGTGTTGAATCCCCAACTATATCTTCCCATATTATTTTATATTTATAATATCTTTTCTTACCAACTATAAGAGGGTCACTTGTTTTCTTTTTCATTTGTCTCTTCTGTTACTGGAACAAGAATTTCCACACCTTCATAACCATGCGTAATGTAGTGTTTCTTTTTTCCAAATATTCTATCCCACCCTTCTTTATATTTTTCAGTTGGTTGATGTATTGGATTTCCTGCCGAATTACGATTTTTATTATTGTAGCTATATCTGTTCTTCATATTAATTTAAATCCACCGTGTTTGTAATTATACTTCTTCCTAATTTCAAAAGAAAGTTAGAATTTTTTTCTCCATTTTTATTTGTTGTACACGAAAACAAAAGTGTAAGTAGAAAACAAATAAAAAAGAACCAAAGTATTTTTTTATACATTTGGGAAATAAGGTGTGTAACCTTTTTGTTTAGCTTCTTCATCATCTTCACTTAATAAACCTATTACTTCAGGTACATAATGTTTGAGCAATCTTTCTACTCCTTCTTGAAGTGTCTTCTTACTCATGGCACAACCTGAACAGGCTCCAGCCATTTGAAGTTTTACAATGCCTTTCTCATAGGAAAGAAAATTAATCTCTCCACCATGTGTTGCTACATTGTCTTTAACTTTAGTTTCCAACGTGGCTTTAACATCTTTAATAATTTCTTCGGTACTTCTTGCTTTACCTAGTTCCATAATTATCCCTTAATGTAATGTGGCTACCTGTGTCTGTATTCTAAATGCGGCTTCCTCAAATGGAAACATTTCTTGTAAAATAATCTCAGCATGAAATTTATATTTAGCTGACGGTAAAGGAAGTATAACATCACGCAAAGGATTTTTTTTAGCCACTTTAATAGCACCTGATATTTCACCAATTAAATACCAACTATCGTCATCATGCCATTTTCCTCTACGATTCATATTAAAAGTCATTTGTTCCTTTTGTTTCTACAAAACAAGAAGTGTCTTCATCAAAATATAATGTCCCACACTTTCCTGTATTACCTGTATGTCTATTCTTCAACACACGAACTGTTGTATAGTTTTTATTCTCTTCATCATTTTGATTTCTCTCTAGTGAAATTACTTGGTCGCTTAATTGACTGATTGCATGAGAACCACGTAAGGCATTCAATGAAGTTTGTAATCCGTCTTCATATCCTCTGTTGCCATCTGGTCTTCTTAAATGTGAAACTAAAATTAATCCAATACCTGTTCCTTCAACTAAACTTCTAAGTCTAGTCATAGTCATATCAATTAATCTTCTTTCATCATGCGTTTCTAATCCACTAATAATAATAGAAAGATGGTCAAGAATAACCCACCGTACACCAAGACCCTTAACAAGGTAACGAATCTTGGATAATAAATTTTCAGACTCGGTACTACCGAAATGGTCGAATAAATACAAAGAGCCACTACCAACTGTTCGATTAAAACTATTTCTAAAGTCATCTTTATTAATTCCTTCTTTCGTTAAGTGTAATGGTTTCTTTAAATCAATTGACATCACACCTAATGCTGTTCTCTTTACACTTTCTTCTAGTGCAAGATAACCAACACATTCACCTTTAGAAATTAATTGATGTGCTATATGTCTGCATAATTGTGACTTACCTTGTCCTGTTCCACTTGTTATTGTTACTAATTCACCTCTTCGCATTCCCAATGTTTTAGTATTCAAACATTCAAAAGGATAAGGTATACATTTTCTATTGTCTTCTTTAATTAATGTTTCAAATATATCTGTACCTGCAATAATTCCATCAGGTCTATAGGATTTGCCACCCCACATACAATCTATTAATTCTTGTACTCTTCCATTCACTAACATTTCGTTAGCGTCTTTTAATGGTAGCTGTGAAATTTTAACTTTTCCAGGCGAAAATAATTTCGCACATTCTAGAGCTGCTGTATTTCCTGCTTCATCATTATCAAACATTAATACAATAGTTTCAAATTTTTCTAACCACTCTATTTGTTGTTGTAAATCTCTTTTTGCCCCTGCACTTCCTGTTTTAACACTACATACAGCCCATTTATTATTCTGTATGGAAGAAAGTGACATAGCGTCTACTTCGCCTTCTGTAATAGAAACAAGTTTGCCCCCATCACGCCATAAATTCTGTCCGAATAATGTTGCTTTCTTACTATCACCTAGCCATTGAAAAGTTTTGTCAGGGTATCTTAATTTTTGTGCAACTAAATTTCTATGATTATCATAGTAGTTTGCAATTTGTACAGTCTTACCTTTATGTTTACCAATTTGGTAATTAAATTTGTTTACTGTTTCCTGGTTTATTTTTCTTTTTACTAAAGGTTTGTTTTCACCTTTAATTAAATTTGTATTTATTTTTGTCAATGGTTTCTCTTCATTCTGATAGTTATGAAAGTATGCACCACACCCAAAACAATGTCCGTGTCCGTCACTATAAACAGCCACGTTATCTTTTGAGCCACATTCGGAACAAGGTGCATGATTTAAAAATTCGCTTTTACCCATGTGTTAATTCCTTCATAAATTTTTCGGTTAAAATGTAGCTAGTCCCCTAACTATGTAGAGGACTAGTAAAATATATTAGTTACCCATAAAAACCCTTTCTAATTAAGTCCATGATTTTATGAACGTAGTTTTTTTATTACTAGTCCAAAGTTCCTTAATCCAATTTTCTGGTATAAACTTATCAGCATACTTAAAGCCGTGTTTTTGACACCACATTGCGTATGTTGTTCTAGACTTTTTAGATATACGAGTTTTCGAATTGCTAAAGACAAACCTTAAATCCAATTCAGGATATTGCTTTCGTAACAAAATATGTTTTTGTTTGTCAGCCGTTAAAAAGCGTCCTTTGCTTTCGATATACATAGCCGTACCCACCTTTTTATGTAAAATAAAATCAGGCGTATACTTATGTAATTTTTCTGGTCTAATATACGGTATTTTTTCGCTTTCATATCCAAAACTAATTTTTAACCTTTTCAGTTGTTGGACAATCTGCTCTTCTAATCCTGAACGATAATTAGAAGTCGTCTTCGGTGGAAACTTCTTTCGTTGTTTCATTTTTCAACTCCTCAGATTTGGATTCCGTGTGAACATAACCTTGTTCCTTCTTAAATCCGTAACCTTCCGAGTTGCTGCCACCTTCTACAAGTTCAATAACTTGTGCAGCTCTAAGTCTCATACTTATTCCTGCACCAACCATTTGCGTGTAGTACGGAATCAGTTCAGCACTAACTTTAATCTGACTACCACCCCACACATTTACATTCTTCATAGGTTTCCCTTCTGAATCAAATATTGCAGGTTTGTTATCAAATGTATCACCGTTTTTAGTAGTGACTTTAGCCTTACATTTAAATTTAAAAATAACATTTCCAGTAGGTTTACCGTCTTCTGTTACTTCATCAAAGTAGGGCTTATCTGCTTCTTTTATTTTCTTACCTTTAGCTTTCTCTTTTGCAAAAGTAATGCTATCAGAATACGCTTTGTCTATTATTTGACTAACAGATAAAGCGTCTTTCTTACTCAAGATAAGATTTGTTTTAAATTCACCTGTTTCAGAAAACTTAGTATCAGCAGTTGTAAGCCACGGATATTGAGCAATTCCACTAGGTGTAATTATCTTAACATTCTTGTTCTTCATTATTTATTTCCTCATTGTTGTTTGAGTCTTCGATTATATACCCCTTTTCCACATATCTTACTGCTTGGTCTAGAGGTACGAACCGACAATGTTCAAACCATTCTTCTTTATTCATAGTTTAACTCCGTTGGTTCTAATAGGGGTACTATTAGGCGAAAAAGAACTCGCTGTGCATAACTTCATCAATATTGAAGTCACCTTTTTGTGGCACATCAGGTAATTTTTCTATCTGTTTTTTGGTTAATATAGGTTGTATTGATGTTTTAAAACTTTCTAGAGGACAACCATTACTATACATTTTTACAAATGTTGTTCTAATTGTGTCAGCTAGAATTTGACTATCCGCTGCAAGTGTCCCAAAACTATCATGTACATTGCAAAAATGCGAAACCCCTTTATCATACGCTTCACTAACAACTAACATCATGTGTGATGAGTCCTGTGAGTGAATAAAATTTGGGGGCAGACCATTCGAAGCTTTCAAAACAGAAAACTTTTCAGTCTCTACATTTATTCTAGGTTTAATAACTTCACCGAATAATCGAGTCTTAACTCTCATGGATTTAAATTCAGGATAGTCTTGAATTACCGGAAATCCTACAGGATTAATCCAACGAATAGGGTGTCCTGATTTTGCTAAAACTCTAGCACATTGTTGTAAGAAGGACATTCCTAATCTTGCCGAAGATAAAACTTCGCCCATACTATCCCAAATGACTCCTGCTAAAAAAGTACACGCAGGAAAAACCAAACTACCGAAAGGGTGTTGTTCCCCTTGGTCTTTTCGTTTTGTTATATCTTCATCAACAAAGTCACTACAAGAATATCTTGTAGAACCATAAGGACTAGTCATTATAGCCCTTTTAACTGTTGACCTTTTAACTCCAAATTGTAACCAAAGTTTTGCTAAGTCATTGTCAGTTATTGTTTTTAAATTTTCAATAACTTTATCTTTAACAACTGTATAAACATCTTCTGGTTTTTCAGAGTTCGCTAGGTTCACAGCTTTTGCTGAAGGTGTGTGTTTTAATATTCCTGAATAGTGTTGTATTCCATTACAAGAACCGTCCTGGTTACAAATAAAATTACTTATATATCCATAACCTACAGCCTTAAACGAAATCCATTCGTTACACCACGCAAGAAATTGAAAAGGCTTATCAGCTTTTTCCCATTCTCTATTTGTAAATGGGTCTTCTGCAATCCCTTTAAACAGATTAAAATTTTCCTCAATAAATTCTACTTGTTCTTTTCGAGTAACTTTATCTAATCCGTAAAGAGCTGCACCTGTTACAGCTAACCAATAAGCACCTTTGTTTTCTTCTGTCACCTTTTTACCTGTTCCAAATAAATGTAAAGCTTTCGCAAAGTCAACGCCTTGTCCATTTAAATAGTTAGTCACCTGATAACATCTAGACCTAAAGTCTAAAGTATGAGCGTGATAAAAAGGTTTATCAAGAAACATTTCAGCTATCCATAATACTTTAGCAAATAATAATCTTTTAGATTTTAACCTTGCATTTTCAGTATGTACAATGACAGCTTTTTGTCTGTATTGTTTTCTTGATTCTTTATTAGTATCTATGTCGTGAGGTTTACTTGGAAGTTCCTCAAGTTCAGCTTTTGGAAGACCCCCTACACTAATATTTTTGTCCCACGCTTTTTTCAAAACATTAAAGACAAACTCATTAATTATATAAGGTGTATCTTGTTGAGCATTTATAGATTTATATACTATTGGCATTTCGACACCTTCAAGTTCATTTAGGTTTTCTCTTTTACGATACTTAACTAAGCTTAAAGGTTTGATATGTCTTGAGTAATAGCCACCACCAATTGCTTTTCCTTGTTCCCATCTTCGAGGTGGAACTATTGTAGGAAAATATTCAGGTGCTAACACTTCAAGAAAATCATTTCTGTTATTAATCCATTCCAAAGTTTTCTTAGTAGGGATTAATTTCTTTTCTCTTCTTTTATTTGTAAAGACTTGCTGCACATCACAAAGTCCTGTTGCTAGACACATAAGTTCAATTAACTTATATCCAACATGAACTTTTTCACTTCGTGTCCATAGCTGCCATTCCAAATTATTTTTTTGTGCTGATTCTCTTAGCTTTCGTCTTTTATATTGATAGCCAAAAGACCTTTTGTCCAGGTCAGCTTTTACTATTCCATAATGTTCAGGTCGCCCCTCTTCAAAAGACCTCAATGAAATTTCATCTTCAATTTTACTTGCGACATTTATCGCTGAACTTGTGAGCTTCCTTGAGATTGTTATTGAATTGATTATAGACTTAGCAGTAATAAGAGCCGTAATGTCAGGCTCAAGATTTGCTAATAGTCTTCTTGCAATAGGCTGAACGCCTTTTTCACCCTTACCTTCTTCAGTATACTTTTGTATGCTTTCAGCTAAAGGTCTTATAGAATTGGCTAATAAAGTCTTACCGTAATTTGTAAAACTTTCCTCGCCCCTTTGTTTGTGGTCTGTTAGTCGTCTTCTAAAACGACTGATACCTCTTTCACGCATATCCTTTTCGAGTTCAAGTTGTTCTCTTAATCTCACGAAAGGTATAGTTAAAGAGTTCTTTGAGTTTATCATGGGGTTACTCCTTGTTATACTTAGAGGGACTTATAGCCCCCTTGGTTCTAATAGGGGTACTAATTAAATCGCCCCTATTCTTTGAGCTGCAATCGCCCCTAAAAGTCGCCCCTCTATAAATAGCTATAAATGGCAAAATCCAGGAATTGGCTGTTTGAAGCTTCAATTCGTTAAAAATTCGTCTCATATCTCAACGCACAGAGCCTTTTAGAGGGTAGCCCTTACCTTGACTACCCCCTAAATTCCAGGTCTTATCTATAATCGTGCTGTTCCATAGTTACGCTAACTGAAATCTTACAGCCACATTCGTAACCTTCTTCTATGCCCTCTAAAATAGGAAGTAATTTTTTAATGTGTATTCCTTCCTCAGACTTTAAGTCTACAAGAGTAGCATTTTTATTTACTACTTTGCCATTGTTATATTTCTTACCAATGACTTTTATTGTGTGATTGTCTATATACATTTAGACTCCTTTCTTTTTTTCATCTAAATAAATGACAAAGCTATCAGCTTGGTCACTTGGTAATGAGTGAGAATAAGAACCGTTACCTCGTCCTCTTGCTCTGTAACCGTAAACATTCCTATTCAAGTATTTATCAATTAACTTAATAAATAACTCGCCTTCCTCATTTTTAGGAACACCATAAAAGTGATACCAACCACCACCAACGGGATTTTTATTTATCCGTTGTTGATATTCATTTAAACCCACAACATTATCTTTATTATTATTATGAGTTCTCTTAACTTCTGCAAATTGTTGCGATAACACTATTTGTCTTGTAGTTAACTTTCCAATTTCAGCGTTAAGAGTTTGTATTTCTTTTGATAGTTTTTCAAAAGTCATGTGTACTCCTCAGTATTATTTAACGCAAGACATAAACTTTCCATATCATTTACGTTAAATTTGATTTGTTTTATTACTTGGTCTTCACTAACAGTAGGCATTTCATTTTCTAAATGCTCTTTTATATGTCCATAAACAATCTTTTCTTCGTTTGTTGATGAATTATATTCTGTCAGTTTATATATTACTCTTTCTGCCATAACATTTTACTCCTTTGTTATGTTTTTAAGTATATGAGCAACTACATCAATCGTCCAACCGTTACCAATCATTTTGTATCTTTGTGTATTAGATACGCCCTGAGTGTAATTATCGTCAACTGTTTGTAATCGTTCACATTCTAGAGGTGTTAACTTTCGCCAAAAATTCTTTTCACCTATTTTTGGTTCAGTATTACCACCACCATGAGCATTGAGAGTTGGTGACTTACCCTCACTTGAATAAACACGTTTTAATAAATCATGTCCGTTCAAATCTGCAACGCCTACTTGCTGTAAACCGTATTTAGAAATTGGTTTATCAACTCTAACCATAGTCCGTTGTTTTCTTGCTATGCTGTTCCACCAAACAGCACCTTGATAACGAGCCGTTAAGCAATAAGCTTTTCCGTCCTTCGTCATCTTATCAGACGCTAAACCATTTTCTAAAATGTCCTTCAGATAAATCTTTTTATCATCAGGCATTTCAAAAGGTATATTTGTCCAATATAGTCTTTTTCTATGCTGTGCCGAAACTAAAGAAGAATTAATCTCAATAGGTTCAACACCTAAGTATTGACTAATGACTTGTTGACTTGATTTAGCCATTACAACATTTTCTAAAAGAAAATATTTTGGTTTGCACTCTTTTAACAATCGTACAAACTCAAAAAATAATTTACTTCTAGGGTCGTCAAAGTTTAAATGCTTACCTGCAAAACTGAAACCTTGACAAGGTGAACCACCAATTAACAAGTCAATATTATCAACTGAGTCAATTGTTGTTACGTCCCCCAAATGAATTGTATTTGGGAAATTCTTTTTAGCAATTTGAATTGCATACTTGTCAATTTCACTTGCAAAATAAGTAGTAACATTCGCCCCTATTCGTTGTAACGCTAATTGTCCACAACTCATACCGTCAAATAATGATAGAACTTTCATATTCGCCCCTTTATTATTTTAGGTTTATTTATTTTAAATCGCCCCTATAAAATGAAGGCAAAGGGCGAACTAGTCGCCCCTCGCCCCTATTATAGAGGTTAATCTATAAAATAAGCTAGGCGTGGGAATTATAATATATTTAATAAAATATATAACCCTACTTTGCCACTAGCTTAAGTTAGTAAAAAAATCTTACTAGTATATCTATTTAAATTAACTAGATTTCATTTTCCACTATGTAGACACTTTCAATTTAATTATTATTTATTTTTTATCAAATTCACTAAAACAAAAAGTATATTCATCACTTTCATTATTATAAAACTTCGTGATTAAATACTTATTAGCTTTTATGTAAATGATATTGGCGATATTAAAAGTTCTAAAATTATCAGCCGTCATAGACCAAAAATTAAAATTAAAAGCCCCTACGCTTTTAAAATCTGAACCCTGAAGCTTCTTAGTCGCATTTAAGCGTCCAATATGCTCAGTAGCTTTGCCATTTTGTTTTACATATCCAATTTTAAAAAATCTAGAACCTAAAAAAGCTTGAAGGCTTTTTTTGCCTATTCTTTTTAAACTTTGTGAATTGTAAAAATTATATAGTTTTTCATTTTGCATAATTAACCTCACTTTCAATTGTATCTAAGACAAAGCCTGAAAAATCTTTTATAGCTTTGCCCTTAGCTTTTAAACCACAAATAACATTTTT
>VTLG01015226.1_pt1 | contig 14454 bp, 16 predicted proteins | sample 4694571 | NCBI WGS metagenome assembly VTLG01 (sample SAMN12604809, study PRJNA352737) | marine metagenome | biome: ENVO:00000447; feature: ENVO:00000209|ENVO:00000569|ENVO:01000036; material: ENVO:00002151; isolation source: viral sequences binned using virsorter ...
CAAAACAATAATTTTATCATATCCTTCTCCCATAGCGTACTCTAGAATAAACTGACGCACCCTGTTAATACCTTTTATATTACCTCTATCCAACACCTCACGATCACGTAGCTGGTGTTCCATACACTCCTCAGTAGGGCAAACTAGAACAGCATTACACCTAGCTTTATGGCCTATACTTTCCCATGTTACTTGTTTGTCAAGCCTACCTCTTGTAGGAATAAAAATTGGTATCATAACTCATCCTCATCAAAAACCTCTGGGTTATCAAATATCATTGCTTCTAGCTGTTCATCTGTCAACTGCTCAAAATCCACGGGTTTCGGTTTCCTTGGGATCAGTTTTTTCTTTGGCTTCGGGGCTTGCTTTGGCTTCGGCTTCCCTTTGGGCTTTGAGTTCTCTAATGACTCCAATGTCGTGTAGCGATGTTTGCAGTTCCGACATACTCTCCTGCGCCTTGTCTTTCCTCCACTTACCGTTCTGCTGTCTACGACGTCCGACTTCTGCAAGCACTTTGGACATAACATTACGCAACACCACCATCAGGAGCCTCCAACCACATTCCAACATTAGCATGATACTTACTTCTTGGTTTACCTTGTCCAAGCCGTACACGCTCATACTTATCCCACTCACACAAACTGTGTTCAATACAGCGCATATCAACCGCTAACTGATCTATGTGATTGCCAAGGTAACGACCGCTTACTTCTAGTAAGTCATTCATCTCACGGTTGCTTTGGTACTCACCAAGCGACTTTTTCAAAGGTCTGTCGTGTATTCTGTTGAGTCCACGTTTTGCTCCTGGACCTGCGTTTGCCCAATGATATCTGTCGTTTGCGGACGCCAGAACAGGTGTGTAATTGAGGTCGGTAACGACTTCGTAAGACATAAAGCCTCCTCCCCCCCACCCACGATACGCACCCAACGCTTTGTGTACTTGCTCAAGCGATGACGTTTGCGTGGCAACCTCAGCCAACTCCTCTTTGTTTTTCCATATGGGCGTGAGGAAGTGATCAACAACAACCTCTCCTTTTGGTGCTTTGAGTCCTTGGTTAGTGATTATATATGCACCAGTAAAAGTCCGTAAGCCCTTCTTCAGTCTTTCTTCAATGAGAGACTTAGTGTGCTCAGGGTTAAACTCTTCTACCCAGCCGTGTGCCTCAGCAAACTCAGTTGTGCCAACCATGCGGAACAAACAACAATTGAATATTATTTCAGCGTGTGGGCGATTGTTATGTGGCTGAGTCCATTGTTTACGCATCCATACTGTTACTCTATCGTTTTCACGGAATGGGTTTGTAAACTTATAATCTTGTAAAATATGGTCATCAGTCCAAGGGGGCTGAACCCCCTTGGCTCGTTTTTGGTAAATAGCATGACGCTCATTAATCCAGTAAAAGAACCTTTCTATGTTCTTCATGGGTTTAGTCCTGTAACTGGATTGCGCCTTTGGCTAGCGCAAGTTTGATGTCTACGCTATTACCTCCAGGAGTCAAAGCCTTCATAGCAGTAAGGGCTTCAGCAACGGTGCTGGCTTGACGTAACGCCTCAAAGTTATGCCAGCGATTGCTACCTTCACGGTATGGGTTGTCACCTGTCACTACAATTTTTGCGGCAGGGTCATACTTACTGCGAGCGGCTTTTTCAGCCTTTTGTGTTTTGTTATTAAACTGGTCAATATGCACAACAGGTGCAGATGTTTTTACGTCCATGGGTTTGTCCTTTACTAAGGGTTTATATTTACGAGCAATAAACTCTACGAACTTGAAAAATTGGTCATGGGTATCTGTGCTTTTTAGATAGCCTACGCTATGGTCTGGCAGAGGTTCCTTTGTGTAAGTAGCTTGCATCACACTTACAAGTTCCTCTTTTGTATAGGCCTCCCGTAGTTGGTCTACTGTTGAAAACACTATACTATATTCATTCAGCTCTGGACATTGACGCAACTCACGGAGTGATGCAAATCTAAAGTAAGAGTACGCTTCATTTCTTTGAGATGTATTATTATTTTCCAATACTGCATAAGTCTTAATAGCCGCCATGACTGTTCCTTTCTATGAACTATTCCCTACATAAGCATAGCCTATGTAGGGAACTTTACAAGTATTATTTTGTCTTTACGCTACGTTAGCGAACTCAAGTGCCTTGGTCATAGCCTTCCGCTTAGTTTGTGCGGCAGTGCCAAACCATGCTGAGTTAAGCGCATGGTCACGGGTCTTTGCACGTTTTTGGTGATCCATAACATAAGTCACACCATTGAGTGCTCCCCACCAAGTACCCTTGGCAGACGCCTTGTCGTGTCCTGGAGAAGTTTCAATAGCCTCCAGTATAGACTGGGAAGTTTTACTAAACTCTTCGTGCAACGGCGGTAGGTCTGCCTCCTTGCTTTTGCCACGCTCAATGAGTAGCTTGGGCTGAAACAGCTCTGCAATGAAGTTGTCCACCTGATCCTTGGTAGCTTTCTTGCTGGCAAGGAACTCGGACTGTTCTTGGAACTGCTTCATTTGCTCACCACTAATACCGAGTGCAGTCTCAGCGGCTTGCATAATTTCCTCGTCAAACATTTGCAAGTGCAGTACACGGAACTTACCAGTCATGCCCTCTTGGTTGAGAGCCAAGGTTATTGTGTTATTACACACAACACGGATGGGCGTGAACATAATAGTCATGGCAGAACCAACCTTATGACTGTTAGCCATAAGCAAGTAACCTTCAATATTGTCACCGCCAGCTAACTTGAAGCCCTTCTTGATTTTAGCCAAGCCCCATATGCGCTCACCATCACTTAGGCTACCAGCCGTATCCATCTCCATATGCCCTGCTTCAGTAAACTTTTTGAAGAACGACATAGTCTCGTGGTTTTGAAAAGGCACAAAGCCTTCACCACAATGCGAGAGTACACGGTTGTCTGTGTCACGAACCACTACATAGTGGTCGTTGGCACGGAGCATAGCCGCCTCACCACGGGGGTCATTGAGATCCCAAGTGTTTGGCTTGTCTGCATAATAGACAGGCCGCTTACTAACTGTCCAATCAAGGCCAGCCGCTTTGAGCATCTCCTCTGGTGTAAGGGTATGCTCAACTTTTTGACCAAGGCCATGCCAAGGAACTTGCCCCGCATAAGCCATTGTTTCAACCATATGTGCCATCATGTCTCTCCTTTCTACAAGAACTAGGCATTTGCCGCTGTTTGAATAGTCGGCAGTTTGTCATAGTCAGCCAACGGAATGTCAAGCCAACAGGTCTCCCCCATGTAGTTCCACGCAATATGGCAACGCATCTCAACGTCGTTGTGCATAAAGGTTTCCAACACAGGGTATTTGAATGTGTCGTCAAGCTCTTTTACAAACTTAGGCTTTAGCGAACGGTTAGCGTTACGCTTGATAGCTTGGTTGTTTAGCTTGGTGAACAAGTCTTTGGTTAGGTATTTTACTACGGTCATAATAGCCCTTTCTGTAGCTAATGGTTAATATATTTATAGTATGGGTACAGATATGGGTAATGTAAAAGTAAAAGTACTCGGGTTGACCAATTACCTAAACTGAGGACCTCTCGCCCAACCAACCAAACTATATCGCACTCCAGATGTAACAGGGTCTACACCATGAACTACATAAGAGGGAAATACGATAGCTGTGCCTTGTTCTAAAGTTGTTGAAGGATCATAGTCTGGTATATCTGGGAAAACTAACCTACCTCCTTGGTATTTTGTAGGGTCAGTAAGTTGTATTGTAAAAGATAATTTTCTTATTAGCCCCAGCTCATTAGGCTCATCCGTATCTTCATGAGGTGTATAGAATCCTTGGTTAGCGTGATCGTATTTTGTAAGTTGTAACTGTTCAACATTAAACAGTTCAAATTTGAAATGCTCTTGGTTTACTTTGTGTATAAAAGGTAAGACCACTTCAAAAAGCTCTGGGTTCTGAAAGTACCCATCAAAAAACGAAACTTGACTTCTTCTTGCAGTAGAGTCTTCGTTAATCTCTGTTCCTGGACCAACCTGAGCGTTTATGAAAGAAGTTGGTGTATTTGCAACAGCATCACAAAACTCTCTACAAAACGCATCTCTAATTACTATTATGCCTCTGTTCATGCTGGTACTTGATACCCCCTACTATACATGGGATGAATCAAGTGTAAGTTTTGCATAGCTCGTGTCAATCCTACATAGAACACCCGTGCTTCATCAAAATGCTCGTTTTCAAACTTGCGCCACATAGAATATGAACGACGCATAGTATCGGTAAGCATCATGACATTTGTAGCTTGAGCTCCCTTTGCAGAGTGAATGGTAGAGATCCGTAGGCGAGGTTCCTCTGTCAATGATTCGCCCTTGCGTAAACAAGCCTTGATGTAACGCTTATCTGCATCTGCAATCTTACCTAGCCCCTCATCCCACGGCAGACTGTGTAGCAATCCATGAAAGTCTTTTAAGTCTTGCATACTATACTTTTGGTCAGACTGTCCCTTACTAAAAGTCTTATGACCATACTCTACTTGTGTGCCTGTAATCATTTGGCTGTAGATAATACGCACTTGCTCGGCTGTCATGGCTTGGCCTTGTCTACAATTTTCCCAAAGCCTTACTGCGTCAAGAACTTTACCATCAATAGATTTACTGCCATTATAAATGTAAAGATGACCACGGCGGCGCACCTCTTCTTCTATTTGCCTAGCCCCTCGTGTGGTACGACTAAGTAGTAGCCAGTCGCCCTGTGACATATTAACTTCTTCGGAGTGCCTGTGCCAATGGACAGAACCTTCCTCATCTCTTGGCTTGAACTGTTTGGCTCTACGATTAACAACTCGCTGGATAACTTTCTCACTGAGTGCGTGATGCGTAGAGGGGATCCTATGACTTTGGTTGAGTACTTCGACAGCACCCCCGAGGTTTATGAAATAATCTACATCTGCACCCGCATATCGGAAGATAGCTTGGTCGTCATCTCCCGCTACAAATATCTCTTTGCTGTTTGACTGTAACATATGAACCATTGACCATTGCAACGGTGACAGATCTTGTGCTTCATCAATAAACACAACCTCAAGTTTTGGAGCAAGCTGACGCAAACAAAACTGCTCTAGCATATCGGTATAGTCAAATAGGTTGTATCGTTCCTTCCATAACTTTAGCCCACGGTCAACATAATCTACCCTAGCCCAATCTGTTTTAAGTGGCACAGTAGAAGCGTTGTATACCTGACGTAAGGGCATTTGCGATATACGAGCTATGTTTATAATTTCTAAGAACTTATCACCGTAACCAAAATCCTTATACGGACCTTGGTCTGATACAGTGCTACCAAAGAAACCACCGATCTTGAGCCAATCACCTATCTCATTAAACTTATCAGAGGTAAGTATTTGACTTTGGTTTATACCCATCTGCATGAACGCAAGGCTGTGTAGAGTACGGAAGAAAGGTAGATCGCTTTTATGTAACTTGAATTTATCACAAGCCCTTTCTATTGCTTCCGTTGCGGCTCTTCTGGTAAAACCAAAATATCCAATCCTATCTGGTGGTATGCCTTTTAGTAAATACTCTTCTACCTTGTTCAAAAGGTAAGTGGTCTTACCTGTTCCTGGAGGACCGAGTATAATGTTCATAGTTCGTTTTCTTTTATTTGTTTAAGGATATACTTTCTATATCCTGATTGTTTAAGCATATCATAAAAATACTTTAAGGGGCGGTTTTTTATTAAAGGTGGATAATTTCTTGTATCTACAATGCGACCAATTAATTCTTTTGTATTGTCTGTTAGATGAAACCTTCTTAAATTTATTTTACTCTGGGTTTTAAACCGAACTAAAGCGTATGGCTCACCTTCTACTAAACTAACACTGTCACAGTTTAAATCTATAACAGCGGCAATTTCTAATGGTCTATACCATTTACCTATGTCAAACAATCCCGGAACCATCACAACTTTTCTAGTAAAGTCTGTATTAACAGTGTGCGTTTTTATCATTTCTACTTCTAGGCTTTGTTCTGCAATAAAAATATATTGGGTCGCAAAAGTATAAGCTCGTTTTTGTACGTCCCTAGGAAAAATAAAATTATCAAAAAACTCTTGGTTATAATCGTTTGTTGTTAGCTCCCCTTGGTTATTTATACTGAGACTATATGACACAGGCCATTTGAGTGTATATGTGTTCTCAAAATATTTTGTAAACGCAGGGCATCTACTTAAAGGGTTGGGGTATGTAAGTTCAGGGAAACTATGGATAGCTTTTTCTGGTGAGTAATGTTTTGCACTTGGTATAAGATCATCTTTCCACACCGCCCAATAAACATTCATATAATGTCCTCCTGAATGGGTAGATCTGGGAGAGCCAAGGGTTCATCGTGACTAGCAAAATAATCTTGTGGCAGTGACCACACATGAATGCCTTTGCCTTTAACACGCCAAAACATTTTTTCTGCGTTCAAACCCTGTAGCCGCAAAGTAATTTTGTTAGAAGTGTAATGATTAAAGTCATTTACGTTCAAATGTTTCTTTATATCCTTAACTTGGAAAAATACCTTACTATCGTCCCACACTGCTACGCCTTGCAGTATATCCTCGCGCTCTGTACCTTTGGCACGGTCTGTGCAAAACTGTGACAGTAAATCCTCAAACTCACCTTTTATGGTAGCATCAGGTGGCACTTCTACTATGGTAAGGTTATCTAATAATAACTGTATTCTAGTTTGCCACGCCCTCTGGCTGACAGCTATGGGCAACTTATTGATCTGTGCCACACAGTCTTTTTGAAAACGTGTTTGGCTAATCAACCCATCTGTACTAAGTTCTACACGCTGACCATCTACATCTAATATCCATATAGGTGGGTCGCCATCTATCTTAGTAAGACTAGACATTTGATTCTGTACACCAGCTGGACCGACGCCATGCTTACGAGTAATACAAACATCCTTATTACAAAAAGGCTTGATGGGTTGGTCTTCACACTTGTAGTGGTAATCCTTACGCTGTAACTGTTTTATAACAGCTCCTACCTCAGTGTGACTCAAGGGTGGGTGCAAGTAATCAACATTGTACCGTTGCACAAGACTTTCCCAGTTGTCTGCATCAAACATTCGGGCATAAACACCTAAGTTGAAAAGAGCATTGTTGCGTGAGCCTTCGCCAAATCCTTGCTGGCAAAGTTCATTCAAACAAGGAGGACCATCCTTTAACGTAGGCTCTGGTTCCGACATACTGTATTTAGCGAACTGATCCGGACCAATGCGAAACCGTGTAGCTTGGTTTACAAACTCTTCTGGTGACAGCACCTCGCCTTTAAAGTCATATACAGAACGGGTACTGAACTCACCTTTAAAATAAGGCATATTCAAACCGTTGCCTGTATCTCCACGGTCTACTAATATTGTAGACTGTTTAGGAAATATTTCCCCTTCAGCATGACCAAGTGATGCGGCTAGTTCTGTCAACTTGCTTTGCACAAATGAGGCTTTTATAGGGTCAGTAAAGAAAAAGTAGATGTGTGCGCCACCTGATTTACTACGGCCTACCCATCCAACTATTTTAGCTTCCTTCAGGCGTTCTACAATTTTAAGGTGGTCTACATCGTATGTATCAATATCAATAGCACCCCACTTACACATATTATCATCACGTATGGGAATAATACCCAGCCCCTCTTTACCCTCAAGGTGCTGTATCCATAGTTCAGGTGTAGGTGGCTTCTTTATAATTTTGTAGACACCCAAACGCTTACCGTCTGCACGGTGCTCATCAGGGTTAAATATCCCGTGAGCTCGCTGATTGCCCTCAAATAATTTGTAAAACTTTTGTGCTAATTCCATCATATACTCCAAAGGTGGGGGCAGAGTGGTAAACGTGATTACAAACCCACTCTACCCCCTGCAACATCAGGGCGATCAACCCCTTCCGTTGTCTAAAAAGGTACGTCGTCCTCTACGGCTGGCTCTGTAGGTGTTTCCTTAACCTCTATCTCTCCAGCCTTTACAGACTTAGCAAAGTCAACTGCCATATCAAACAAGCCACGTTCAGTAGCAAGGTCAATCGGACCAGTTTTGTTTATATCCCAACCGAACCATGAACCTTTGTCATTGGACTCAGCAACCGTACCTAATTTGTATTTATGGGACATCATGGGTAGCGTATATGTACCGTTCTTACCTTGAGCGGTAAGGCTGTTCATTTGTGTTACCCACTTACGAGCTTTCTTCAGCTGTGAACTACTCATAGTAATCAGGCAACGCTGAGGACCATCTTCATCCAACAGTATTACAAAGAACTGTGCAGTGTTGGTGAGTAGATTACCGTTAGGCAATACATCCTCATTACGTTCGTTCTTTGTAGTTGTATTTACAATAGCATCATCGGGTGTATAGCTACCGAAGTAACCACCACCTTTTTCACGAGGAGCCCACTCTACATACCGCCTGTTATAATAACAAGGTATGACAGTAATGCCCCCCTCACCGTCGTAAACTTTGTTTGCAACGGTATTGAAAATCATTCCGGCTTCAGCACCGTCGACGTATGCACCATCACGTTTATTTACTTGAGGACTAAGCTGTGCAAGGATACGCAGAAACGGAACAGCCATATCTTCTGTTTTTGTTTCCTCAAACCCTAACGAACCAAACTCCTCAAAGTCACCAATAGCTACCGCAGTAGACTCTTTCTTTGCTACTTCTGTTGCCATAATTAACTCCTTTTAATCTTGGCTTTTTGCCCCACATAGATACCTAGCAAGTCATACGGAAGGTTTTCACCCTTCTCGACTTGCTCCTTAACAAAAGACTTGAGTGTCATGGGTTCTACCCACGTCTTTGTTTGTGTTGCCATACCGCGCTGTCCCAGCTCGGCAAGCAAGTCTTTGGCAAGGTTGTCCTCGCCTCTACCAAAAGACGCTGTGACGTGGTTTTTAATTAACGAACCATGCCCCTGTTCGGATAGCCAGTTGAAGGCATCCTGTTGGCGATCTTTTGGAATACTTGCACTATAAAATGGTGAGACAGAGATTTGTGAACCGTCCTCCATTTTAAGTTCAGCAACACCATACTCATCCATAGCGGCAGGAAGTAAATCCTCAGCTATTTTGCGATGCTGTTGTTTTGCATCCTTGAGCTCTTGTTCAAGGTCAGCTATCCGTGTTTCCAACGTGATTTGCTGTTTGCATAGGTTACTGATAGTGCTTATACCTGATTTGTCTAGGCTGGACAGGTCACCAGCTACACTTTCAAAGTCCATTACTAGACTCCTTCCTATGATATAGGTCAACCTCCAGAGGGAAGTATTTGTTTTCAAGCCTATCCCACTTCAATACTTTGAACTTACCATTGTTAACTCGTGCCGCCTCTGCACAGGCAATACCTATACAAACAGGGTCACCAGACAATAGTATGTAATCATTGTCATTGAACTTTTGTAAGCCTCTACCAATCCTCCTTACTGTAGGCTGAGTACTGAAGGCCACTTGCTCCTTTGCAGGAACAAGTATCTGCAAGTCACCAAAGGCAACTGCGTCAGTGATATCTCTACCACGCACTTCTTGGGTTATGTATACAGTCACGGCTTTCTACTCCGCTACTTTCTATGCTAGGCGGGATTGCCCAGCCTTTTAATACTACACTTTATTATATAGCAGTAAAACAAAATATTTATCAATGTGCTCCATCTGATATTTAAATATATGATATCTGGATATCTAGCTATCTCGCCTGTCCGCGCGGATTATATGTAGATATAAAAATGTTGGTAAGATTTTTTGTTTTGCCCTATTATATAAAGGCCAACAGAAAGCGGTAAAATGAAAACAAGTGGGTTACAAAACTTTTTGCTGTCACGGCAATATAGAACGCCGCACAGTATACATGACGAAGATATTGTACTGATAGACTGCTATGTTGCAAATGAGAATGTACAGACATTTTTAGATTACGGTTGCCACTTTGGTCATCTATCTATTTACCTTGCACTTACATACGATGTGCATTGTTATGCTGTAGATAATTTTACAGGCACACCAAATGATAAAGTAATGACTAACACCATAAGAGAACAAACAGGAACGTATGAGGATACAGACTTTTACTTATCCACCATGCAGAACATAGCTAACCATCATGCTTGGTTTAAGGGTAATGTTAGTTTGAATTATGCAAAAGACTTTTTTGCGATAAAACAAGAACCTATTGACTTTGCATACATTGACGCTGGTCACACTGAGGAAGAGGTAGGTGATTTTCAACGCATATTAAATAAAGTAAAAAAGGGTGGCCTGATAGGAGGCCATGACCTACATCCTGAGATCACAGGTGTGGTCAAAGGGGTGCAAAGCATAGAAAGCCAATGTGACTGGTTAGTAAAAGGTTATACATGGCTGATGAGAAAAAGATGAGATACAAGTTTAAACATAAACCATATGAACATCAGCTAGAAGCCCTGACAAAGTCGTGGAACAGAGAAGAGTTTGCATACTTTATGGATATGGGTACAGGCAAATCTAAAGTTCTTATTGATAACATGGGTATCCTGTATGACAGGGGTGAGATTACTGGTGCATTGATCATTGCCCCTAAAGGTGTGTACAGAAACTGGGAGAAAGGTGAGTTACCTAACCACATACCCGAACATATACTGCAGGACATTGTTCTTTGGAATCCTAGCCAAACAAAAAAGCAAATAGAAATACAACGTAAACTATTTTTCCCAGACGATAATCTTAAGATATTTGTAATGAATGTAGAAGCCCTCAGCACTAAAAAAGGTGCGGATATGGCTGAACGATTTTTGGTTGCACATGATGCACTTATGGCTGTTGACGAAAGTACAACCATAAAAAACAAAGACGCAAAGCGCACAAAGACAATAGTTTCTCTAGGCAAACACGCTAAGTTCAGGCGTATACTTACAGGTTCGCCCGTGACAAAAAGCCCCATGGACTTGTATTCACAGTGTGAGTTTCTTGATCCGTGGTTGCTAGGACACAGTAGCTTCTTTAGTTTCCAACATGAGTATGCTGTTATACAGCGTAGAACTATGGGAGCGCATAGTTTTAACCACATCGTAGGATACCGTAACTTAGAAAAGCTAACGACTTTACTAAATAAGTTTAGCTACCGAGTTAAAAAAGAGGATTGTTTAGACTTACCTGATAAAGTGTATGTCAAGCGTACAGTAGAACTTACAAAAGAACAACGCTCTGTATATGACAGTTTAAAAACGTTCGCTATGGCATTGTTAGAAGAGGGTAGTGTTAGCACTGATACTATACTGACGCAGTTGCTCAGAATGCAACAGGTATGCTCTGGCCATGTAAAAACAGATGACGGTGTACTAAAAACATTTGACTCAGCTAAACTACCCGAGCTTATGTCTATACTTGAGGAAACAGATGGTAAAGTAATTATCTGGGCTACGTTTACACATGACATACTTGAAATACAAAAAGCAATAACTGAAAAATACGGTGAACAATCTGTAGCTACATACTATGGCGAAACAGAGAGTGATGAGCGGCAGGAAGTAGTAAACCGTTTCCAAGACTCTAACAGTAGCCTAATGTACTTTGTTGGTCAGCCTCGTACAGGTGGGTATGGACTTACCCTTACAGAAGCTAAAACAGTGATTTACTACAGTAATAACTTTGACCTTGAGGTGCGTTTACAAAGTGAGGATAGAGCGCACCGTATTGGGCAGACCAGTAAAGTTACATATGTAGATATTATAGCTGAGAACACCACAGATGAACGGGTGCTAAAAGCGTTACGGAACAAAATTAATATAGCTAGCCAAGTATTAGCAGAAGACTTTAGGGATTGGATTGTTTAAGCCATATGACAAACCATATAAGAAGACCAATTCCAGAGGCACATATAACTGTAATAGTTATCACCTCACTTATCTTTCTGCGTAACTCTCTTTGACGATAAATTTCCTCTTGTCTCTTTTTGCGGATCTGTCCTTCTACTTTTAGTAGTTGACTCCAAGAGTCAGGACCAAGCGTAAACATCATCCATGTGCGTAGTTCTTCACGCTGTTGTTGTGCTTTTTTCTTTGCCATAAACACTTGCATCGCTTCCTCTTCTATAGATTTAGCGGCTACAATTTTTTTCAGTAAGGTTGGGTTTTTGGTTTCTTTTTCAGCTTGGTCTAGATCACTGAGCGCACCCATCCAACGACCAACGTCCTTAGACATTGACTCTATATCTTTGCCAATTGAAATACCTTTTTTGATTATAGAAAAAGCGGCAGTGGCAGTGGCTATGGCGGTAGCTGGATCCATTACTCTTAGGCCTCCACTTGACGCATACGATCCACTAACCTTTGAGCTCTATTTGTGACCTGTTCATACCACCGAGAGTCTACCATTTCGTCGGCGGCTCGTTGCCAATCACCAGCTTCAACACCCGCCTTCATGCCTTTGAATTTACTGAGGCGTGGGTAGCCCATGTTGAACATCATGTTAGCAATTATAAGCCTAACTTCTTCCGGAAGGTTCTCATAATCTTCGTAGAGTTTATCACAGTCCACCAGTACAATATCGATATCTCTATTGAAAGCCTCAGCGACACGATCTTCCGATACAGGAGTGCCGACAGCTTGTCCGTGTTCTGGGTCATCCTCACGAACAAGATGACCAATACCAAAAGTAGGATAGCCCAAATGATCCAAGTATATTTCATACTTACAACCTTCGTCGTACTCTATTTCTTTGCGTAACTGTTCTAAGTTCATGCTAGACCCATAATTCCTTGACGGCTTGCAATAGCCCCACCCAGCTCATCCCTTGGAAACAGAGATTGAAAGGGTGCTGAGCTTTTGCCAGCAGGGGCAGAGGCAAGTGGTAAGGGAGGTATGTTCAAACTACTTAATTGTCCTGTACCCATGAGAGGAGATTGTTTTGTTCTTTTTTCTTCTTGTCTCGGAGTTTCTTGACCAACATTACTTGACCTATCTATTATAGGTTGGATAACTGACATAGGGTTATCTTCATCAATGTCAACATCAAGTTTATCTATAAATTGGTTGAGCAAAGTTACTGCCATCGCAGTTCTTCTCATTTGGCTTCCTTTATTACTTGCCATCGCTCTTTGCAATGATTCAACAGAAGGTTGAGCGGCAAATATTTTAGAAAGAATATTGTTTGTGTACAAACTTTTAAATGCTCTTAGTGTAGTGTCCAGTTTAGCAGACGTAACCCCTGAACGTATAGCACCTGTAGCAAAAGGACCACCAATGTCTGCAGAGTTAGTTAAGAAAGCCGCATATAAATCTGCGTTTGTTATAAGATCAAAATATTTTTTGCCTTCTTGACTAAATTTCACAGACCCATCTTCTTGGACTTTTCCAAAAACACCTTTTAAAGCGGTGTACTCACCTGATTCATTGTTTAAGATTTGTGCTCTTAAATTTCTAAGGTTTTGAGAAAGTGCATCAGCATCAATAACATTTTGAGCAAACTCCCTCCCTGGAGTTTGTTGTTTCTTAGTTGAGTTAGATAAAATTTCTTCTAAAATTCCTGCTCTTATCTGCATGGCCGCTTTACCGTTTTGACCACCATTAAGATCTATGAATTTACCAACCGCAAGATCTTTTTTGTTACTTTTGATATTACGAGTATATTCCATCAATGCGGCTTTATTACTAAAACCTTCTAAAACTTTTTGCACAGCATCCGTACTTATAGCCGCCGCACCCGTTTCAAGTTCTTCCATTACTATTCGTTCTGCAGAACCACTAGGGAAAAGTTCGTTATATAGTCTACCTTCATCAACCGCTTTTAATGTTTCAATTCTTTTTAAAGCACTTGTTGGATCTTTAATCAAACTCGCTAAAGCAAATTCTTTAACATCTTGTAACATTGTGCGGCCAGCTTGTTTCTCTGTCTCATTGAGAGCTGTTGTTCTGCTTAAATTTCTAAGTATTCTAAATTGTTCTGCATTGATGCCGCCCTCTAATAACTCATCTGCTACTGTTTGAGGTAAAGTTCTAGCTTTATCACCTAGTAGTTTACTCAGACTAGCATATGTTTTTGCTTGAGATCTTACTTTTACAAGTTCACCTGCTTCATTAAATGCTTTTCTCCAAGCATCTGAGCCACCCTTAACTAAACCTTTTTCATACCCATTAACGATTAAGTCATCAATAGAATCTCGTAATTTTAACGCATTTGATTTTGCTAAAGGGTCACTTGAATCTTGAATTAAATTTCCTACCCTATCACGAATAGCTTTGAGTTGTTGGAAAGCATCAACATTTTTAAGAGCTGTTACACCTTTAGCTCCTTTAATTGCTGTACCTTCTTTTACAGTTTTGAGTGTAGGGTCAATTACATTTTTAAGATCACTAATTAATCTCTGTAAATCTCCACCCAAAGGTTGAGAGCGAACAGCTTCTTCTCCAGCAAAAACTTTTTGTTCACCTTTACCCGTGCTTTTTAAGGGTTGACCTGAAGCCGTGCGACCAGCAG
>VTLG01005469.1_pt1 | contig 14452 bp, 6 predicted proteins | sample 4694571 | NCBI WGS metagenome assembly VTLG01 (sample SAMN12604809, study PRJNA352737) | marine metagenome | biome: ENVO:00000447; feature: ENVO:00000209|ENVO:00000569|ENVO:01000036; material: ENVO:00002151; isolation source: viral sequences binned using virsorter ...
CTAATGCTTTAACTACCGCCCTAGGTAGAATTAATAGTACTGCTTCAACCCCTCTAGCCCTGACTACTAACCAGGCTGGGTATGATGCCAAGTACGGAACCTATCTGAAACTCTTCTCAGGAGAGCTCTTCAAAGGGTTCCAGCATAATACAATCGCCAGAGATCTTGTAACCCGTCGTACTCTTAAGAACGGTAAGAGTCTTCAGTTCATCTACACAGGACGCATGAGCGCGGCCTATCATACTCCAGGAACTCCTATTCTTGGTAATGAGAACGCGCTACCAGTAGCTGAGAAGACCATCCAAATGGATGACCTCTTGATCAGCTCTGCATTCGTGTATGATCTAGACGAAACTCTTGCTCATTATGAGCTACGTGGTGAGATTTCTAAGAAGATTGGATTTGCTCTCGCAGAAAAATATGATAGACTCATCTTCAGAGCTATCACACGTGGTGCTCGTGCAGCCCACCCCATCTCGGCTACCGGTAAGGTAGAACCAGGTGGATCTACAATCCAGGTAGGTACCGGTACAGGTGCAGCCGCAGACGCTCTTGACTCAACTAAACTAGTTGCAGCATTCTTTGAAGCCGCAGCTCAGTTAGACGAGAAAGGAGTTTCTAGTGAAGGCCGCGTCGCCGTACTTTCTCCTCGCCAATACTACACTCTTATTGAGAACGTATCATCGAATGCGTTGATCAACAGAGATGTACAAGGTACAGGATTACAGTCCGGTAAAGGTATCCTTGAGATTGCTGGTATTAAGATACTCCAGTCCATGAACATTCCTTTCCAAGGAAAGTATGGTACTGCCACAACTATTGATAACGCTGGCTCATTCGTCGGTGCTGCAGTAGAAGCTGGTGATATCGGACAAGGTGGTATCAACAATAGCTATGGTGCCGCTAACACATTTGGAACTTCTTGTGGAGTAATCTTCCAGAAAGAAGCTGCAGGTGTTGTAGAAGCTATAGGACCACAGGTTCAAGTAACGAGTGGTGATGTGTCAGTGATTTACCAGGGCGATATTATACTCGGACGTCTCGCAATGGGAGCCGACTATCTTAACCCTGCTTCATGTATTGAGCTTCACACTACAAGTACAGCTCCAACCGCATTCTAAACTATATACCTTTAACCAACATACAAGGGGGACTTCGGTCCTCCTTTTTTTTATATTATGGCAACCCCAACATATGCAACGTCCACCGAACTGGATGCTGTTAACTCAGTATTAATGAGTGTCGGAGAGTCACCTGTTAATACTTTATCAACGCAAAGTCCCGAAGTGTCTATTGCGCAGAATACTCTCAGACAAATAGCTAGGGAAGTCTTAGCTGAAGGTTGGGTATTTAACACAGAATACGAAGTAAAATTCACAGTTGATTCTAACAAACAAGTACTTCTATCTGATGCAGTCTTACAAGTTGATGCTAGTAGGTTCTATCATTTAGATACTTATAATGTAATCCGTAAGGATGGAAAACTATATGACCGGTACCAACATAAAAATACATTTGATGACGAAGAGACAATGTATCTCGATGTGATTTGGATGTATGCTTTTGAAGATATTCCACAATCTTTTAGAGATTATATCACCGCTAAAGCTTCTCGAATTGCTTCTAACAGAATGGTTTCTGATCCAGAAATGGCTAAACCATTAGAACAAGATGAGATAGTAGCTAGATCTATAGCTATTGAATATGACACACGTCAAGCTGACTACAATGTATTCAATGATAATAGATTCAAGCAATCATATAATAGCTTTAGACCACATCAAGCTCTTAGAAGATAATGGCAGCAATTAACCAACGTATCCCTAACTTTTTAGGCGGGGTATCACAACAACCAGACTTTATTAAATTTCCAGGTCAGCTTAGAACCTGCCATAACGCACACCCTGATGTAACCTTTGGATTACAAAAGCGACCACCTGGGGAATACGTTGGTAAGCTTGCTAATGCTGTAGATGGAGGTCAATGGTTTGATATAGTAAGAGATGATGATGAGAAATATTTAGTACAGATCACTACTACAGGTACACCTGACATAAGAGTATGGGATTTACAAACAGGAGTTGAACAAGGTATAGTCTTCCTAACAAATGGGCCACAAAATTTTAACTACCTTTTAGGGGCAACAGATAAGTTAGGGAAACTAACAATTAATGATTATACTATTATCACTAATCCACAGAAAGAAGTACTACCTTCTGATGGAGTAGCAGGAGCCTCGACTCGTAATACTGCTGCAGCGCTTGCAGCTAACTATGGTTTCATAAGTCTTAATGAGATAGGATATGATACTGAATACGTAGTATCATTGAATAATCCTAATCTACAAGCTACTACTAAATATAGAGTAGGTGCTCTTAAAGTTGTTAAGGACGGTACAAGTAGTTCTACATTTGAAGAGAGTAATGCTGACGGAGATAAGATTGGTACACAAACATATTATGGTACATCTAGTGATGGCGTTTGGGAAGACGTTCAATTTACTGTTACTGTCAACGCAACACACTTTGTTGATGGATATACAGAAAAAAATATAGGAACAGGTACCAATGCATCTACCCAACACGTTCCTGATTACCACACCCAATATACAGCTACAGTTACATTACAAGATAATGGTAAAGATGTAGGATCAAACTGGGCAAATCAGGCTAAAGTAGTTAATGTCAATGGTGTTGACTGGAAAGTCACAATGACACAAGCTAATGAGTATATATCTTATGCAGATACAGCAGCAGCTGTTCACAGAACTCCTAAGAATATTAAACGTGGTGAGATAAATATTGACGGTGTTCTTGGTAACGTAAGAACTAAAATGATTGCAGCTTACGGTAATGGTGCCAGCTCTACTGTTGCTAATTTAGGCTTAACAGCCACAGCTACTGGTAGCGGTATTTATTTTGAAACTACTACAGCATTTGGTTCTGTAGCAGTTCGTGGTGGTATTACTAATGATGCTATGTATGCGTTTACAGATACTGCACAGAATATATCTAAACTACCAGGACAATGTAAAGATGGTTATATATGTAAAGTATCTAATACAGAAGATAGTGATTCCGATGATTACTATGTTAAATTTAAAGTATCAGGTACATCAGGATCAGTTGGTGCTGGTACTTGGGAGGAAACAGTAGCTCCAAACATAACAGCAGGGTTTGATTACTCTACTATGCCTCATGCATTGATTAACTATCGTAATGGTAACTTCGCTTGGACCACATTAGATCCTGCTTCTACTCATCAACAAAAAGCTGATCATGATGTAGGTATATTAGGACGGTCTATGAATCCCACTAGTAATGGGAAAGTAGCACCTACTGCATGGGAGCTTAAAACATTAGATAACTATTGGGTAGATAGAGTCGTTGGAGACGCTTCTACTAACCCTATGCCTACATTTGTAAATAGTACAATAACTAGTTTATTTTTTGTACGTAACAGATTAGGAGTAATAGCAGGTGAGCAGACTGTTATCAGTCAACCTGCAGATTATTTTAACTTTTTCGTAGGTTCTGCTATTTCATCTAGTGACTCTGATCCCATTGATATGGCTGCAAGTGATGTTAAGCCAGCTATTATTCGCCATGTTCTGCCAATTCAAAAAGGTGTCATGCTTTTCACCGAAGCTGCACAGTTCATGTTATTCACTGAATCAGAACAGTTTAGTCCTAAGACGGCACAAATCAAAAAGATGTCGGCTTATGAAGTAGGTAGAGAATTAATACCTGTTGATACTGGTACATCAATTGTATTTGCAACCAATAAATCATCTTATACTAAAGTTTTTGAACTGATTGTAACCTCTGATAATGCTCCACCAAAAGTTGTAGAACAAACACGAGTTATACCGGAGTATATCCCAAATGATATTGATGACATTTGTAATTCTGCTACTAACGGCCTTGTCACTATTGGGAAGCTCGGGTCCTCCACTCTTTATACTTATAAATATTTTGATGGAGGCAATCAAAGAGAACAGTCATCTTGGTATTCTTGGGGTATAGAAGGAGCGTTAGTACATCAACTTTATACAGGAGGTAATTATTTTACAGTTACTAAACAAGGTTCAGAATGGATTATACAGCGTTATGAGCTTGTGGTATCCTCTACTGCTACTCGTAGTTATACTATTGGTTCTGGTACAGTAGGATCACCAACCACTATATCAAGACGGTTTGAAGCATGTTTAGATAATATGGTTGACCGTAGTCAAACAACAGAAGCTTATGATGCTGCTACTAATAGAACTACAATTACCTATCCTTATACTATTCAAGGAGGTACTACAAATCTTAGGATAGTAGAACTAGCAGATGGTAATGTACGAACACCTATATCAGTATCAGGTTCAACAGCTGTTTATGATAAGTGTGACTTACGTGCTATAGATTTTGCTACAGGTTACAACTATACAACAGAAATTGGACTACCTACATACTTCTTCGGAGTTATGCAAGAAGGTCGTGGTAGTTATGATGTTGATGCTGATTTACGTATACACCGACTTAATTTTGAACTTGGTGTATCTGGACCATTAGAATTCCATCTAACATCTCCACAGATAGCTGATCATATTCATTATGAATCAGGGTTCCTTAGTGATATCAGCCTTTTAAACAAGGTACCGTCATCACTATATAAAACTGTAAAGATTCCAATATATAGAAAGAATAGTAAATATGACATGACTGTTAAAATTCCAGCACCATTTACAGCTACTCTTGTTGCAGCAAGTTGGGATGGTCGATTCAACACCAGACGACATGTACGTAGATAGTAAATTCATTAAACCATGCACCCCTCAACTAGCCCTTGAGGTTGGAGAGAATCTCCGAGATGATGATCGGAGAGAAGTAGAGCAAACTGTAAGGCTGCACGCCCCTGTAGCAGTCTTACAGGCTTACTATGACTCTGCCTTTACGGTGTACTTCCATGATGCACACGGCAAGGCTGCCGGAGTTGCGGGAGTCACACCGCATAATATTATTTGGATGTTATGTACTCCAGTAATAGAAACAAAACCTCATACTTTTGTAAGGGAAGCTAAACGATGGCTAGATAGTTTACCAAATCCTTATGTATTCAACCATGTAGATATGCGGAATGAAGTTCATGTTAAACTATTAAAGTTCATGAAGTTTAAATTCATTCAATATCATGTTTATAATGGTGTTCCCCTTTTATACTTTATAAAACCATGTGCTCATACGCAGCGGTTGGCATAACAATGGGCTTACTCCAGGGTGTAACTGGAGCAATGGCTGCACAGCAACAAACAGATTATGAAAATGCTGTTGCTGAACAGAAATACCAAGTAGCCAAAAGAAATGCTGAACGAAATAATCAGATATCAGACCAGCAGTATCAAAATCAATTACGGATTATTGATGCAAAAGATAAAGCTAAGAAACGTGATTATGAAGCTCAGCTAAAGTCACATGAAGAAGCAATTAATGCTAACATTAAACAGACTGAGATAAATACAATTGCAGCTAATTTAGCAGCAACTAAAGTTTCAGTTGACAAAAGAAAGGCTAACGCTAAAGCTGCATTTGATGCAGAACAAGCATTAGCAACTATGATTCAATCTCAAGGTGAATTACTATCTACAGGTAATGCAGGCCAATCCTTCTTACTACAGACAGAGAATTTCGAACGAACATTCGGGATGGAATCTGAGAAAATTAATGAAAACTTATTCCTTGATAATCTTGGATTTGGATTAGATATGGCGCATGTCTATGGAGATTACTATTCTGCAGAAGCTCGTGCTTATAATAAACTTCCTGGCACACCTCAATCCGAACAAGCAAGTATGTTACCATTTACACCTATTAAAGACCCTGGACCTGCTAAACCTATTAGACGTTCATCTAGTGCTGGCGTAATGTCTGCAGTTGTAGGAGGCGTTGGAGCAGGCTTTAGTGCCTATGGTGCGGCTAAACAAGGTAACTGGTTCGGTTAATCAACTACGGATAAAACTATGATAATGCCAAATTGGACCGTAGTTGACAAATCAACACGGATGGAAAAAGAACGGCTACGTTCTAAAGAGATAGATGACAAAGCTGTTAGAGACCTAGAATGGAGTCTAGGTACAGGTGAAAAGGTTTTTCAAGACTCAGTATCACGTGCTAAAGCGAATGACTTAGCTCAAGTAAACGATTTTATTGCAGCTGCTACTTATCAACAGAAAGAGAATACTAAACTCTACAAAACAATTCAAGATACTTTTGGATTTGGAGGACCAGTATGGAATGAATTTGCTAGATGGTCAGATGAAAGAGTTGCTGAAGGAAATATTATTGGACAGCAACGTATAGCTGCCGCAGAAGAAAATAGAATTGATCCTTCAAATGCAACAAATCCAGTAAAAGGAACTGCTCTAGATCCTAATTATGTTGATCCACAAATTCAAAAGAAACTAGACAAGCAGAAGAAAGATATAGAAAGTATTAATCGGAACTTAAAAGCTATTGGTTATGAAACAGGTCTCATACAACCAGGTGAAGGATATGTAGAAAGTCAACTTGCAAAAGATCAAGCAACTGCTATATCACTTATTAATAGTAAGCAAGTTTTAGATCAAGCTAATAAATCTAGATTAACAAAAGTTATACCTGATCCCGTAGATGCTACAGAAATATTTAATGATTTAAGTAGCTGGGGTCATAGAGCAGGTGCTAAACAAGCATTAGCACGGCATAAAGCTACAAACTTTGCAGTTGATTTCCCTACTTGGCAGAAAAATGATACTACTGAAAGATTCTATACAAATAAAAAAGGAGAACAAGTCTCTTTCAGAGCAGCTGACTTATCAGATGATCCTCTTGCTAATGAAAGTACGCAACCGTATTTAATTGCTGTAGACGCTTATCAATCAGAAGTGCTTTCACAGGCACGATCTATGGGATTATCAGCTTCTTATGTTAAAGAATTTGTACTCCCTACAGTTACAAAACAAGCTAGTGAATTAAAAAAGAACTACCGTACAGGATGGGCTAAAGCTAAAAATCTTCATTGGAAGTCTAAAGTCGCCTCAGATTTTACTGGTCGTATGGGAGATTATACAGCAGCAGGACGTATGGGAGAATTTAAACAGCTTATACCTTCATATATAACTGTTAATCAAGAATTAGCTCGACGACTTGGTGAGAAAGATTGGAAGCAAAAAGGTGTTGAATGGACGAAGGAGTTAATGGAAACAGGGATGTTAAATTCCTTTGAAGAATACGATGATACTGGTATAGAACATTTAGTTGGTATTCGTATTCCTGTTAGTGAAGTTCCTTGGGTAAAAGGTTCTCTAGCTGATGAAAATAACACTGTAAGTTTAGAAGAAGCTTATCCTCAGTTATTAAATGATAACGTTTTACGTAAAATGAGTGATGAAATAATCACTAGTTCTGTTAATGATAAAATAGCTAGAGAAAAAGCTGTAGCTAATAAATCTGCTAATAAATATGTAGATGCTCTTAATGATGGATTAGATCCAAACTCTGATGAAGCTATAGAATTAAGGCAAAACGCTATTGAAGATTCAGAAGGTTTCCCTGATATACGTAAAAACCTTGATGATAATGTCATGTTAAGGAAGAACTTCAATGAATCTATGGCTTATGTTCAAAACCAGTTAGACTTATATGAAGGTAATAAACTAAGCATGAGTGATTTAGATAAGCTAGATCCTAAAGCTATAACAACATTAAAAGCAGAAGGTTTTAAAGGTAAAGAGTGGGATGATATTTTCGAAGCTAAAGGCCCGTTACAAATGCTCTCTACTCAAGAAATAAAAGATGCAGGCGGACAACTAGGAAATTGGATTAAAGCTGATATAGCAAAATTAGGTGATAGCTCCCAACTTTTAACTGGTAATGGAGAACAGGTTATAGAAGATCTGATAGATGTTGATTTACCTAAATATATGCGTATAGCAAATGAGAGAAGTATAGCAGCTGGTGAAGGTCCTCTTACTGGAGATACTAGAAACTGGGTAAAACAAAGTATACAGCTCTTAAAAAATGATATTACTGAACAAAATACAGTAAATATGCTAGGTAATTTACCTCAAGAAAAGTACACTTTCCATCCTACAGAAGGTTTTAAATGGTATTACCAAAATCTTAGCGGAAGTCAAAATGCAGATACTGCTAGAGTAAAAGCTAATGATTTTGAGATTGCAAGAGTTAAGATGATAAATAATATAAGAAGTAAGAGAGGCGCTCGTAAACCTAATATGGTATTAGATCCTAAATTTATTCCAAAAGATCTGCCTCCTGATTTCTTTGAAACAACACCTACAGGTCAAATAGGATCTAGATGGCATATACTTGCTGCTGATAAAGATATTAACCCTAAAACTAATACAATTAAAAATAACGAAGGGGAAGATGTAGCTATCACAGCTTACGATATAAGAAATGCTTGGGCAGCTGCTCAGGATCCACCTATAAATTTAGACGAACCTGAATTCAAATCCAAACCATTCTCTTCTAAGGTTCATGTTAATGACATACAACATAATCTTGGTAATAACAATGTTTTAGCACGAGTTTGTACAAACGCTGGTGGAAGTGAATATGGAATTACTATGAGAGCAGCTGATGCTGTTAGAAGAGTGTCAGGAGGAGATAAGTATGAACATGCTAGAAAATGGGATAAAGTATCTTTACCTGCAGCAATGGAATATGCAACAGCAAAAGGTATTATGAACCCTAGAGTTATCCAAAAACTTGCAATAGCATCACATTTAGGGATACCGTTTGAAAATTTACAGGATAGCACTATTATAAAAGTATTCCGTGAATTCTGTACTGGAGGTCTTGACTAATGGAAATTGAAGAAAATTTAGCTCAAGATACACAAGAAACAGCTGATTTACAAGAGAGTTTAAAAACTCTACAAGGTGCAGCTGGAGAGCTACAAGAGCAACAAGGTAATCCTAATATCCCTGCTGTTCCTCCTATACCTGATTTAACTCCAATAACAGATGGAATTGCTAATGCACAGGAAAACCTAACAGAGTCTGTTAATAATGCTAGTGCTAATATACAGGAAGGATTACCTGGAGCAATAGAGAATCTACAGACTCAACTAGGGGCTTTCATGAGAGGCCGTAGTGTTGAAGAAGAAGCAGCTTGGAGACAAGGAGAACGGGATAAATATGGTGATGCTAATGAGGCATTCCAAGAGCAGATGACAGATCCTCTAAGTGAGGGTATCAGATCTGCATCTGGTGGTACTATGGATGCTATTGAATCCGTGGGAGATTTCGCTGAGCTAACTGGTGATACATTCAAAACTAAAATGAATGAATGGATGGGTAAACCTGTTGATCAAACACAGAACCCATTCTCTCCTGAATATATAAGAGGAGACGGTGGTTGGTTAGATATTCCTGATGAATTAGTACCAGAAAATCGAACAGCTTTAGGTAAATTAACCCGTGGATTTGTTGAGTTTGGAGTACTGTTAGTTGGTACAAGAGGTGTTGGTAATGCAATTGGCGGAGGCGCTGGTATATCTACTGTAGGAACTAGAGCAGCTGGAGTTGGTGGAGCTGGTAATAAAGCTATCCAATTCTTAAAAACTACAGGTGCTGTAGCTGCAGAAGGTGCTGCTGCTGAACTCATTATGGATGATGAAGCTACTCTAATGAATTTAGTAGATGAACATGCAGATTTCCTCTCACCAACAGTTAAGAAAATTTTAGGAGTCAACGCTTTAAAAGTAAATCCTGATGATAATCCTTGGCTAGCTAAACTTAAAGTTTTAGTTACAGGAGCTGGGTTTAACTTAGTAGCTCATACTATAGGTGCTTTTGCTAAAGGTAAATGGGCTGCTAGACAAGCACGTAAGGGTGGTTCAGATGTAGACTCTGCTAATGAAATAGGAAATATAGAATTCCAAAAGTCATGGTTAAGAAGTCGTCAGCTTGATGAAGTTACCTCTACTGAGATGGCAGCTGATAGACTTGTTAATGAGAAAAAAGGTATACCATTAAACTCAGCTAGAGAAGACTACGTTCTTAATAAATTAAACGATGTAGAAGCTGAAGAATGGGTAAGCCCTAATGCTATACCAGAAAGAAAAGCACAATTAGAACAATTAGCTGATGAACGTGGAGCACAACAGTTAGATATATTTGACCTTGATGCTGATCAAGCTCCTTCACAAGCTAATCAAAAAGTTGATCCTTTTGTAAACCCACGTAAATTTAATGACTCAGAACGTGCTACGGTACGTCCTGATGCTGATAATCCTGTTAGACAGAACTTAAAAGAAGCTATTATTGATGCTGCAGATGGAGGAGAAGGTAGGTCCTACTCACCGTTAATGACAGAAGCAGCTCTTAGAAAAATGTCTAGAGGAGATGCAAATATCAGAGAATATATTGTAGAAGTAGCTAACGATATTTCTAACGCAGCTTTTAAAGATTTAGATAATACTTTAGATCAGAAAGCACTTCAACGTTTAGCTATTAAACAAGCTGCTGACTTACATGATATTATAGCTAATAGTAACGGACAAGAAGCTGTAAAGCGGATGCAAGATTACTTTAGAAAAGGTACAGATGGTATTGAATGGATGCATGACGGTAACAAAGTTGTTACAGGAAACGCTTCACAAAAAATAGCTCTTCAATTAGTTACTAATACATTAATGAAGCAAGCTAGTGCTATAGCTAGAGGTGCTCTTTCTATTTCTGATGAACTACCAATTAATAGACAAGTTGAGCAGGTATTTGATCAAGCAAAAGTAGCTTTAATTGAACATAAAAAGATTAGTTATATGACTGGTACTGAGCTTGCAGCTCATAAAGGTACTGTTGTATCTTCTACGAGACGTAAGCAAATATCGAAACGTTTAGCTGAAATCAATGCAGAAGAAGACGAGCTTTTCGAAAACCTTTCAAAACTTTATTTAAAAGGTGAAGAAGGGATGATGGACGATTTGATGGAACTATACGCTCTATCAGATGGTAATGTAAGATCTATGAATCATGTTCATGAATTCTTAAAGTCTAAGCTTCGTGGCGGAGATATGGGTAAAGGTGTTATTGCTGGACAATTCAGACAACAACTTGGATCTACATTCTATAATTCTATTCTTAGTGCTTTAAAAACACCTATAGATGCTATTGCAAGTACAACTATGATTGCTACTTCACGTCCTGCTATGCAGTGGGTAGGAGCTGCAGTTAAGTTAGACCGGAAAGAAATGGCTATCGCTTTTTCTGGGTTAGATGCATTAGGTAATGCTTGGAAAGAATCTATAGATATGGCTAAATATAACTGGGATCTAAGTCTTAAACGTAAGAACCAGACTTATATGGGTCGTTATGATCAAGCTGGAGATATATCTAACTTTAAATCTTTAGCTCCTTATTATGCTAAGTATGGAGATAAAGTACAGCAAAGAGCTTATTCTGTATTAAATACTATAGTTGACATAAATACTAGTCCTTGGATGAAATATAGTGCCAATGCTATGGGAGCTGGAGATGCTTTAGCTCGTACTGTTATTGGTCGTATGAGTATGCGTATGGCTGCTACAAGAGAAGCTATTGAAAAAGGTGTAGATTTCAATGATGCAGTAACACTAGCTAAAAAAACTGAGGCAAATTTCAGACGAAAAATTTTCAAGAAAAACGCAGATAATATGTGGGTTGTTTCTGATAAAGCTACAATGCTAGCTGGTGATGAAGCAACAATGACTAAGGCTTTAGAAGGCTATTTATCAGTCTTTGAGGGACTTCAGCAACTACCAGCTGGAAGGATATTCTTCCCATTTGTACGTACTGGTGTTAACGCTTTAGACCTTACTTTCCAACATAGTCCTGCTGGAATGTTTCATGCTAAGTATAGGCATTTAAAAAAAGGTTTATACCTTGATAAATACGGCCTTAACCCTAATGAGGTAGCTGGTGAACTAGCTATGATGGAAGGACGTATTGCTATAGGCTCGACAGTTGTTGGAATAGCCACTCTTGCTACTTTAAACGGTAATATGACTGGTGATTATCCTTATAATAAGACTGATAGAGACTTATGGATAGCAAGAGGCATCAAACCTTACTCCTTTAAATTCTGGAATCCACTAACTAAAACTGATTATTATGTTTCATACGAAGAATTAGAACCATTTAACACTTTATTCAGTGTAGCAGCTAACTTAGCACAAAATGCACATATATTAGGTGAAGATGTTAGAGATCACTGGGGTGAGAAGCTTATATTTATGACAGCAGCAGTTTTTGTTGATAAATCATTCTTATCTGGTGTTAAAGATTTAGCTTCATTAGTTACACCTCAAAGAGCAGAAGGACAGTTTATGAAAACTTTCACTAAATTTGGACGTTCTCACTTACCTTATGCTGGTTTATTAGGTGAATTAGGTACAATAATGGATGCAAATGGTAAAGAAGCTAATACTTTCATGGAAATGATGTGGAAACGTGATGCTATCTGGAAGTCTATGATGTATCCTAAGTATGATATATTAGCTAAAGATCGGTCAGGAAAGAAACTAAACTATGCAGCTGAGAATGGTTGGCTACGTTTATTCAATGCATTAAGTCCTGTAGCAATTACACCTATTGAAGATGATCCTGTTAAACAGGCATTAGTAGATATGAGATTTAATCTTCCAGATGAAATGAAACATGTAAATGGTCAAGTTTTAACTTCTAAACAAAGATCAGAATTATCCAAATATATGTCCATGGGACCATTACGTAAGGACTTAGCAAGGATTGTTATACATGATAAGAACTGGAGAAAACTTTTAGATGAATATAAGGAAAGAGGATTTCTTGAATCTAAAGGTAATCTATTAAGAGATCAAGCATTTTATCAACCAGTTAAAAAAGCTTTTGCAAGAGCTAAGAAACTAGCTTGGGCTCAGGTATTAGCAAATAATCCTGAACTTAGAGAACAGATTTCTGTTCAAAAAGCTAAAGCAAATTTAGGTAAAAAAGGTGCTTATAATCATCTAGACATGTTAAACAAAGCTAAACAACACGGATACTAAACCCCCTAATTAATTATGGCAGTCACTTCAAATTTATATACCGCAGCTTCGGGGAGTTTAGCAGGCCCTTATAGCTATTCTTTCCCAGTTATAGCTGATACTGATATACGAGTATCAGTTGACGGTACAGTAAAAACTGTTACCACACATTACACCATAGATTCAAGTAATACAAGAATATCATTTGTCAGTGGTCAAGAACCTACTGCAGGACAAGTTATTATTGTTTATCGTAGTACTGATGAAGATCCAATTACTAATACGTTTGTAGCTGGATCTACACTAAGATCAAATGAATTAAACGATAACTTTAAGCAACTTTTATATATCGCTCAGGAAACAGATAACCAGGCACTAAGTACGCTTAGTGGTTCTATGATGAATAACCTTACTTTTGGTAAGGGTGCTGGACTTGTTTTTGAAGGAGCTACTGATGATGCTAATGAAACAACGATTAATGTAGTTGATCCTACAGCTGATCGAGCAATTAACTTTCCTAACGTATCAGGAACACTAGTAACAACTGGAGACACAGCAACAGTTACAGCTACGATGTTAGCAGCTAACTCTGTTGATTCTTCTGAATTGGTAGACGGAAGTATAGATACAGATCACATAGGTGATTTGAATGTATCTACAGCTAAGATAGCTAATAATGCAGTTACGACTGCTAAACTTGCTGATGGTGCCATCACTGGCGTAAAGCTTCAAGGTGATATTGTAACCTCAGACAAGATAGCTGATAATGCTGTGAATTCTGAGCATTATGTTGATGGTAGCATTGATACTGCTCATATTGCCGACAATCAGATAACTACAGCTAAGATAGTAGATTCTAATATAACTCAGGGGAAGTTAGCATCTCCTTGTGTTGTTACAGAACATATAAACAATAGTGCAGTAAGTACTGCTAAACTTAATGATAATGCAGTTACAGCAGCTAAGATTGCAGATGATTCAATCAATTCTGAACATTATGTTGATGGTTCTATTGATACTGCTCATATTGCCGACAATCAGGTAACAACAGCTAAGATAGCTGCTGATAATATAACTGGTGCATTAATAGCTGATGATCAGATTAATTCTGAGCATATAGCTGCAGGTGCAGTTGACCTAGAACATATGTCAGCTAACTCTGTAGATAGTGATCAATACGTTGACGGATCAATTGATCTAGCTCATATGTCTGCAAACTCTGTAGACAGTGACCAATACGTTGATGGATCTATTGATAGAATACACCTAGAAGCTGATATTATAGATAGTACAAAACTAGCAGATAATGCTGTAGGAACTGAACACATAGCTGATGCTGAACTCTCAACGCTTGCTGATATGCAGTCAGGTACTGCTTCTATTTTGGCGGGCGGTACTGCTCTTGCTGCAACTCTTACCG
>VTLG01008258.1_pt1 | contig 14452 bp, 10 predicted proteins | sample 4694571 | NCBI WGS metagenome assembly VTLG01 (sample SAMN12604809, study PRJNA352737) | marine metagenome | biome: ENVO:00000447; feature: ENVO:00000209|ENVO:00000569|ENVO:01000036; material: ENVO:00002151; isolation source: viral sequences binned using virsorter ...
AGTTTCTAGGCTTTAAGTTTTTACGTAAGTTAAAACATGGGCCGAACAATATAACATTTATTGAATTTTGCCGTGTGCGTAGATGCTAATGCAGGGGCAAGGGCACAAGCTAGAGCACAAGCTGCTGCTAAAGATGCCCGATATGCTTCTGAAAGTCTAAAGTTTTTCAACAGAGAGACAACTTTAGAAAGAACACAACAACAGAATGTCATAGGTTTATCACGAGATCAAAGTGATGCTTATGCACAAGCTATAGCTACCATAGGAAAAGGTAGAAAAAGAGTCGAAGATGCTACTCGAGCTTACTTTGCTACAATGCCCGTAGATGAAGGTGGCCGTAGTAGAACATTTGGTAGAAACAAATATCTCGCTTTACTTGCTAAAAATGCAGAGGTTGAGAGTACAATACAAAATGTACTTGGACGTAATATGGCATACTCACAAGAAGGTGCTAGACGTAAGTTCCAAGTCGCACAAGCACAAGCACGAGAAGCTCTAGGTATCAGACCAGAGTATGGTGCACCAGTTATGATGCCTCCAACAAACAGACTTGGTGGTGCGTTACAGATTGCTAGCCAAGTGGTTGGTATAGTATCTGGTGGTATTAATATAGCAGAAGCATTATGACATCATCATTTTCTAATCTAGTCGGTACGGAAAGGGACAGGATTCCTGACCTACCGGTTAGTAACTACGCCTCTACCGAAGCTAACTTGGAAGAGGCAGTCAACAGACAGATTGACACAAACATAGCAGACCAAGAAAGATTCTTCAAAGAGCTTGGTGATATAGAGGCACTCAAAGCACAAAACTTTTTTGACAATCTTAAGAGTCTTAATCAACTCGTAGGATCAGTAGCTCAATACGCTGAAGCACGTGAAAGAAATAGAGAAGCACGTGAGTCACTTAAATTTGCTAAAAACCTTTACGATACTAAACAAAACGAGTTTCTAGAATTTGAAGAAAAGAAACTTGACATGAATGATGCTGAAAAAGAAGCTGCTTTGCGAGAAATGGCTGCTGGTGATCCACAGATTTATGAGTTTCTAAAAGCAAGATATGCACCAGACCTTGAGCAACTTGAATCAAATGACTTTAGACGAGGCTACAATGATTTTGCAGTAAGTGGTTTTAAAAACCGAGTACAAGGTAGAAATCTACTTAATAAAGCAACAAGGCTGGAAGCTGTAGAAGGTGCAGACGATATCATTGAAAATATCGTTACTAAGTATTTTATGGATGCTAAGGCTAAAGGTTTAAATGTAGAAAGCAGAGATCTTCGTAGACACTTTCTTAAAGAGTTATACCCATCACTTATTAAAGCAAAGGAAGAAACCTTAAGCACATATGATAGAGTTAGCACTAATAATTATCTAAAGAATGTAGATAGAGAAGTAGACAGCTTAATTATTAGCACAGTCAATTCTAAAAATGCAAGCACAGGTGAGTACGATGGTATCTACGATGACGAAGAAGTAGGTCTAATACAGCTTGTAATGAATAAAAAAGGTTTGACTAAGAAGCAAGCCTTAAATCATATAATTGAAAGAACTGAAGAGCTTAGAGGTTCTCTTGAGTCTGGTGGTATTGAGCATCTTATCAATAAAGCTAAATTTAAACACTCTGGTAAAAAGGACAACGCAGGCCAACCTTTAGTAATAGAAGGTTATGCTAATGCTGGTATAGGTACTCAAGGAGAAGTAGATGGTAATGTTAAGTTTCTAAATAATATTATAGGTGAGGTAGCCGTTGCTAATGACAAACTACTTAAAGCTGTAAATATAAATTCTCAAGAAAGAGTACGTGAACTTCGCCAACAAAACTTGCCAGAAGAAGAGTTTACTATGGCTCTTGCAGAAGAGGAAGTTCGTTACCGTAAAGAGCTAGCAGCTAAAGGTCTTCCTACTGATAAACCGTTGCCAAGTCATTTTTTAAATGATGAGACATCTGGTGTAGGAACTGAAAGGTATTCAAATAGAATAGGTAAAAACTTTAATTTTGCTGGTGATCTTGCAAAAGATTATGAAAAGAAGTTAAGGGCACTTGCAAGAAACCCAGCTATTGAGTTGACAACTTCACAACTAAATTCAGAAGTTCAAGCAGCAAATTTTGAGTTAGCTGAAAAGATAGAAGAACGTATGCGTGGTGATGCTAATTTATCAATGATGGATGCTAAAAATTTAGAGTATGATGCTATACTAGAAAAACTTGTAGCCGGTGATTATAAACCTAAAATAGATACGACTAGACCAACATTAGAAATTGATATACGTAACGATCAGACTTTCTTAAAAACTAACGGTATAGATGCTACCATGAATCAGCCAAAGCCTATATCTCTTGATGAAAAACGTGCGTTAGATCAGTTATATGATTACTACGAAAGTGATTTTGCAAAACCTTTTCCACAGTATTTTAATAGAGTTACTCATGGTACAAACGTAATGCCACACGAGTATGCTCTTGCAAGATATAAAGCTACATTTCCGGGTGATGCTAGTAACTTGAAGAACCCAGAAACTTTTTTTGATTTAACAGAACAAGAGCAACGTGAATTGTATCTACGTAAGAATCAGACTAAGAATCTTAACTTGCTTAACAATGATGACAATACAGAGATAGAAGCTAAAATGCTCAACTCTCTTAAAGCCACAGATAACTCAAGCTACTATAGAGACCCTAACAGTAATCCGTTTACAAAGCCAAAAGTCAAACTAGAAGAAATGACAGTTGCAGATGCGTACAGAAAAGCTAAGGCTGGTTCGACTGACTTTGGTATGTACAAGTTTAGTGCACAAGAACTTATAGAAGTTGTCGAAGCTGGTGGTATAAGAGTAGATGATGTAATGGATGAGAATACTCAAAATGCTATGGTCTTTGGTTTGATGAGAATACAAGCCAACAAAAGCAATAGTATTCTGGGTGCATTAATTGATGCTGATAAAGACTGGCGTAGATTAACTAACCTATCTGATGTCGAAAGAACACAAGTATTACAGTTTTTCCCTAATCTTAGAGGTATGAAAAACAATCAGTTTCAAAACTTACAAGGTGATATAAACGAGATAATTTTAGATAAAATAGTAAAACCAACTACCAACACAGAAAAGTTTTTTGACGGATTAATTAAAGATTACGTCGACAATGACTTTGGAGGAATAACAATTTAATGGACTCAGGAAGATATACGATAGATGATGAAGCAATCGACGAGCTAGCCACCGCAGCCGAAGATATATCAGACGACTATCGCAGCCGGATAATAGCCGAAGAACAGGCAAAGTCAGAGCAAGCTCAGGTCGAACAACAGGCCGTTGACACACAAGCTGATCCACGCAACTCCGATACATGGGGTGCTAAGGCACTCATCAAAGAGGGTCAGTCTATTTTATCTGGTGGTTTACAAGACACTGCATCATCAATCGCTACGTTTCCAGAACGTACAGTCGATGCTTTGTCTGGGGAGATGCAAAGAGAAAGAGAAGAAACTGGTGCATACAAACCATCGTTTTCACCATTCGGTGGTTATGATAATCCAATCGAAACACGAACATGGTGGGGCAAACAGCTTAGAGGTCTAGTACACTTTGGATCTCTAGCAGCTGGTACAATACTAACTGCAAAAGCTGCGGCAGCTACAGGTGTAGTCGCTCTACCAGCTGGTCTTATAGCACTAGCTAAAGGTAATGTTGTAAGAGGTATGGCTGTTGGAGCTGTATCTGATCTAGTATCAAAAGAGTCAGATGAGCAGAACGCTCTAGGTGCTTTACGTGACCGCTATGGTTGGATTGATACACCTATATCTACAAAAGATACCGACCATCCAGTTGTGATGAAGTTAAAAAACATTGTTGAAGGTATGGGCATAGGTCTATTCTTTGACGGTTTTGCTTACACACTGGGTAGAGGTGGTAAAAAAGCTGTAAAACAGATACAAGACAGAAACAAAAATCTAAAACAGGCAACAATACAAAACGGACTAGCACAGCTACGACGTGGAGAAGTTGAGTTTAGAGCAGATAAAAATGCACCTATATCTCAACCACACCAAGGAGCCCACATAACAGAAGTAGAACCACAGAAAGCTCGTGAGCAACTATCTCGTACTCGTAATGAGTGGGGTTCAGAAGAAGGATCTACTGGCTCTGTAACAACACCATACGAACGTGAACGTATTGCTATGGAAGGTGCTACAGATGAAGAGCAAGTAGAACGTATTATGCGTGGACTGATGAGCAGTGCAAAGTTTAAAGCAGAACTTGACGCTGTAAAAGGTAGTATACCAAAGCTAGCATCACGATGGAGAGAAGCAATAGAAGGTCATCAACGTATAACACAAGGTAGAAATGCCATAGAAATGACACCACAACAATACCTAAAAGAGTTGTTAGAAGCTCAACCTGACATTGTTGATGGTATAGAAATATGGACATCTAAAAATGTTGTTATAGGTGACTTAGTTGTTGGTTCTTTACTTAAGCAACTACGAGATCTAGGTACAGCTGGACGTGAAATAGCAGATCTGGTTGGTCTAGATGATGTAGATGGCCCAGCCAAACAAGTTGTAGATACAATGTTAACAGCTTTGTACCAAACTAAAAAAGCTAGATTCTTAAAATCTGACGCATTTAGACAGCTACAAGCTGGTAAACAACCAAAATCACAGATAGTAGACGAAGTTATTACAGCAGAAATGCAAGATACAAAAGACTCGATTATGTCTGTACTGAAGATCGCAAAAGATGATCCTGACGACAACCTACTCAATGCGTTGTTTGAAGCTTTTTCTATGATGAAAGATGTCAATACTCTTGAAGACTTTGACAGATGGGCACGTACAATACTCAAAGGTGGTTCATTAGCACCAGACGGCCCATCTAGAACAGGTGCACTGATTCGTGAACTAGAAGGTGTGATGAGTCACAGTATTCTATCAGGCCCGAAAACACCAGTTCGAGCAATCATGGGTACATCTGCTGCAACATTTTTGCGACCATTAGCTACAGCACTAGGAGCACTTGCACGTTATCCATTCGAGGGTGACTCTGCTACACTTAGAACTAGCCTAGCTGCGGTCAATGGTATGATGGAAGCTATACCTGAGTCGTTTACTTTATTTAGAGAAAAACTAAACTCATACTGGAAAGGTGACATACGTACAATCAAAACACGTTTTTCAGAGTATACACAGGCAGATGATAACTGGGAGATACTACGTCGTTGGGCAGAAGATAGTGGTAGAGCTGACGCTGGTGAAGTAGCTGCATTTCGCATGGCTAACATAGCTAGACAGATGAACAACAATAACTTGTTTACATACTCTACAAAGATCATGGCTGCAACTGACGATGCGTTTGGTTACATTCTTGGTCGTGCTAAAATGCGTGAAAAAGCAATGCGTAGAGTCTTAGACATGCAAAGTGTTGACGGCATCAAGCTACCAGAAATAAACAAAGACTTAATGAAAGCATATGAAGATGACTTCTATGCACAGGTGTTTGACAAAGATGGTAATATTATAGATGAAGCTACAAAGTTTGCAAAGAAAGAGGTAACACTAACACAAGATCTTACAGGCTTTGCAAAAGGTCTTAACGATGTATTTAGTGCTGCACCTCTAGCCAAACCATTCTTTTTGTTTGCTAGAACAGGTGTCAACGGACTTGCCCTTACAGGTAAGTACACACCCGGATTTAACTTTTTAGTTAAGGAGTTCAACGACATAGCATTTGCAAATCCAGCTGACCTAGCAAGTGTAAACAAGTATGGTATATTTACACCAGAAGAACTTGCTAACGCTAGAGCATTACAAACAGGCCGATTGGCTATAGGTTCTGGTGTAGTTATGATGGCTATAAACGCTTGGATGCGTGGTGATCTTAACGGTAACGGCCCAGTTGATAGACAGAAAAGACAGGTTTGGATAGATGGTAAGTGGGAACCTAGAACAATTAAACTAGGTGACGTACGTATAGGTTATGACAATTTTGAACCATTCAACCTTATTATGTCTACGATTGCTGATGTAGGTGACGCAAGTGAGCTTATGGGTGAAGAGTGGACAGAAAATCAGTTAGGCAAGATATCTCTTGTTGTAGCACAGGCTATTACAAGTAAGTCATACCTAGCAGGCATACAGTCATTTGTAGACTTATTTGGTGCTAGACCCGGACAAGGCCAACGTATTGTAGCATCTCTTGCTAACAACACTGTACCTCTTGCTGGTCTACGTAATGAACTTGGTAGATTATTTACACCATACATGCGTGAAATAAACTCAGGTGTGATACAGTCTATACGTAACAGAAACTTACTTACTGAACAGATAGCTGGTACACAACAGCTACCTATTAAATACGATATATTAAAACCTAATACTCCTATTAAGGATTGGGATTTTATGACAAGATTGTACAATGCAGTAAGCCCTGTAACTTTAAACTTAGAGCAAAGTGAAGGTAGGCAGCTACTATTTAATAGTGGTTATGACTTACGTACATCTACATACTACGCTCCTGACGGTACAAAACTTACAGATAAACCAGAAATTAGATCTTTATTTACACAGGCTATAGGCGAATATAATTTAGAACTAAGACTTAACAAGCTAGCAAAAGATCCAAAAATTATTGCTTCTTTACAAGAAATGTATACAGATATAAAATCTGGTAGACGTGGTGATTTTGATACAAAGGACTACTACCATAACAGAATTATAGGAAAAGAGTTCTATGCAGCACGTAATCAGGCTTGGGCTAAGATTAGCAAACTACCTCAAGTACGACAAGTTATACTTGAACAACGTAAACAGGAAATTGCACGTCTTAATAAACGCTCAGATACCGCAAACATCCTCAATATACCTAAATAAATGGCAACAACATTCGTAGAATACACTGGGGATGGTAATGCAACTAAGCAGTTTACCTTCCCTTCATATCAAGAATCTGATGTTAAAGTACGTGTAGATGGTGTTTTAAAAACAACCAGTACACATTATAATATTACTAGCTATACCACTACAGGCGGTGGTAATGTAGTCTTCACATCAGGTAATATTCCAGCCAGTCCAGCTAAAATACGTATATATCGTGATACTAATGTAGATGCAGCAAAAGCTGAATTTACACCGGGGTCATCCGTAAAAGCAGCTGACTTAAATAATAACAACACCCAGCTTTTATACAGAGCACAAGAAGAGCAAGTACCTAATTTGATACAAACATATGATATCAATGATGACGCAATCACAGGTGCTAAACTATCTAATAATTTAGATATACCTGATAGTAATACAATTAGGTTTGGAAATAGTCAAGATTTAATAATTGAACATGACAGTAACCATAGTTATATAAATGAACAAGGAACTGGAGATTTATTTGTTCAAAGTAATGGTGGTGCAATATCTTTTCAAAAATTTGGAACAACTGAAAGACTAGCAAACTTTATTACAGATGGATCCGTAGAGTTATTTCACAACGGTACTAAAAAACTTGAAACAACTTCAGCCGGTGCGACAGTAACTGGTACATTAACTGCTGACTTAGCTGATGATTCTATAAATTCTGAACACTATGTTGACGGAAGTATAGACACACAACATATTGGTGATTCACAAGTTACAACTGCTAAAATAGCTGACAGCAATGTGACTACACCTAAACTTGCAGCCGGTTCAGTTACTACTGTTAAAATAGCAGATGACAATGTAACTATGGCGAAGTTAGGTAATGGTGCGTTACCTACAGATATAACTGTAGCAAGTGCTAACTTAGTTAATGGTACAATACAAACAATCGACATAGGCACAGACCAGATAACTAATGGTTTGATAGCTGATAACCAAATAGATTCTGAGCATTATGTAGATGGATCTATAGATCACCAGCACTTATCTAACGACTGTATAGACTCAGATAATATACAAGACAATGCTATAAATTCAGAACACTATGTAGACGGTTCAATAGATCATGTACATTTAGCTAATGATCTTATTGATGGAGATAATATACAAGACAATGCTGTTAACTCTGAGCATATTACAGATGGTTCAGTCAACTCTTCTAAACTAGCAAGTCCAGCAGTTACTACTGTTAAAATAGTTGACAACGCTGTGACTGCAACTAAGTTAGCTAGTAGTTCAGTTACAACTGCTAAAATAGCAGCTGATGCAGTCACTGGAGCTAAAATTGCAGACGATACACTTAATTCTGAACATTATGCAGCTGGATCTATTGATACAGAGCATATTGCAGATGCAAATATAACAACTGCTAAGATAGCGGATAGCAATGTAACCACAGCTAAGATAGCAGATGCTAATGTAACCACAGCTAAAATAGCTAACGATGCAATTAATGGTACAAAAATAGCTGACGATTCTATAGACTCAGAGCATTATGTAGACGGATCTATAGATACTGCACATATAGGAAATGCACAGGTTACTACAGATAAGATAGCTAATGCTAATGTTACAACTGACAAACTAGCTAATACTAATGTTACAGAAGCTAAGTTAGCAAACAATGCAGTTAGCACTAGAACTATACTAGATAATGCAGTTACAGCTGATAAGATTGCAGATGCAGTAATAGTTACAAATAGTGAGCAAGCAAGCCACACTGTAAATGATACTACATTCTTTACTACAGCTGCTGCTGAAGCTAGATACTTTAACGCATCTACTGGAGAGACTATTAAAGATGGTCAAACATTTCCAGACAACGATACAACGATTGCTACAACCGCAGCTATCAACGACAGGATAATTGATCTTGTTGACGAGGTTGGAGGTTTTGTAGCTATTGCTAATGAAACATCTTTCCCAACTGCTAACCCTGATATAAATAATGCAGCTGGTACTATTGTGTCAGTTAAAGCTGCGTCGACAAACTTAGCTCCAAGCGGAACTACAGTTACTATTTCAAACGGTGCTGGTACTGGCAACACTGTTACCATTACAGGCGTGACAGCTACTATACCTTCTGGATTTGGATTTTTAGTAGAGACGACTTCTACATTACACACATATACATTCCACAGATTAGTACCTGTAGCAACACAAGTTGAGACTGTTGCAAACAATATAACTAATATTGTTAACGCTGGATCTAACACTACAAATATAAATACTGTAGCTGGTATCTCATCTAATGTAACTACAGTTGCTGGTATATCAGGTAATGTAACAACAGTTGCTAACAACAACTCTAACGTTACATCAGTAGCCAACAACATGGCTAATGTAAATAACTTTGCTGACAGATACCAGATTGCAGCCAACAACCCATCAACAGATGGTGGCGGTAATGCACTTGCGGCTGGAGACTTATACTTCAACACCTCTGCAAACGAACTAAAAGTTTATACTGGTTCTGCTTGGCAAGGTGGTGTGACAGCAACAGGTAACTTTGCAACAGTTACTGGTAACACATTTACTGGAGATAACAGATCTAACGACAACGTAAAAGCTCTGTTTGGTACAGGCTCAGACCTTGAGATATTTCATGATGGATCAAACTCTAGGATTGTAGATTCTGGAACTGGAGAATTACGAGTAGATTCAAATATATTTAGAATTAGAAATGCTGCTGGAAATGAATCCCAAGCCGTATTTATTGAAAATGGAGCTTGTGAATTTAGATTTGACAATGTTACTAAATTAAATACAAATGCTGCTGGTGTTAGATTTATCGGACATATGAGAGGTATTGATGGTGAAAAAGTACAACTTGGTTCTAGTCAAGATTTAGAGCTTTATCACGATAGTACAAACTCCAGAATACACAGCCCTTCGCATAACCTATATGTAAGAGCTGGCGGTATATTTGGTGTATTTAATGGTGATGGTTCAGAAACCATGCTTAAGGCTACTCAAAATGCAGCAGTAGAATTATATCACGATAATGGTAAGCGTTTCGAGACAACACAATATGGTGTAACTGTTACTGGTAGTGGTACTAACCCAACAACTGATTCTTGGGAAACTAATACTTCTATAATCACTTCTGGCTCGTACGGTGGTGGTATTGCAATGGTTGATGGTGCTCGCGGATATGTTCAATATTTACATGGTGCTGGAGAATATTGGAGATTAGTAAATGCTGCACTTGATACTTCACCCGAAACAAGTATAAGAGCAAGAGCTAACAATACAGTAGAACTCTATTATGACAACGTTAAAAAGTTTGAGACTACAGCTAATGGTGCACAAATTGCAGGTAATCTAGCATTTGCCGACAATGGCAAAGCCTCTTTTGGAGCTGGTGGAGATTTACAGATATTTCATAATGGTAGTAATAGTCTAATAAATGATCTTGGTACAGGTGGTGTAATAATCGCAGCAAGTAAAACTAATATTATGAACTCTGCTGCTGGTGAGAATATGGCTGTCTTTAATGACAACGGATCAGTAGAATTGTATCATGACGGCACTAAAAAGTTAGAAACTGATTCGGCTGGAACTATTTTTCTTGATGACATATTTCTTGGAGATAATTTAAAAGCTAATTTTGGAGCTAGTGAAGACCTACAAATTTATCATACTGGTAGTCATTCTAGAATTTTAGATAATGGAACTGGTAAATTACAGCTAGGTTCTGCTACAGAAGTTGAAATATTAAACGGCTCGTTTAACGAGAGTCTGGCTAAATTTATACCAGACGGAGGCGTTGAACTATATTACAACAACAGTAAAAAGTTTGAGACAGTTTCGGCGGGCTGTAAGTTTGCACATGATATTGAAATACAAACAAGTGGTACGAAAGGTATTATTCATACTGGTTATAACATAATTGACCAAAGATTTGATACATCAAACTATGATACAATTCAATTTAAAAATGGTGCTGGCACTGTAAATTATTGCAGAATTGGGTATCAAACAGCAGGGGGTCCACCTGCAACCAGTGGGATATTAAGACTAGAAGGTCAAGGCTCTCTTGGTGAGGTAGTTTTATTAGCTAATGGTAATTCTTTTAATTTTAATAAAGATGGTCATTTTACTATAGGTGATAATCAATATATCAAAATAGGTGCTAGTCAAGATTTACAAATTTATCACGATGGCAACCATAGTTATATTTCAGATCAAGGTACAGGTAGATTAAAACTTTTAACCAGTTATTTTAATGTAACAAACACTGCTAATAATGAAAATATAATTGAAGGTCTACAAGACGGAGCAGTAAATTTATACTATGATGGCAGTAAAAAATTTGAGACAACAAGTTCTGGAATAGCAGTTACAGGTGTAATAGAACCTACAGGTAATATCAAGCTAGGCGATAACAGGTTCGTGTATTTTGGTGCTGGAGTAAGTACTGATTTATATATAGGTCACGAACCAAGTAGTTCTCGTCATTTGTTTAGATCTGGTGATGGAGCTACCAAAATGTTATTTGCAGGCGGTGCTGAAACTATGATGGTGTTACAACCACAAGGAGCAGTAGAACTCTACTATGACAACAGTAAAAAGTTAGAGACAACCAGTACTGGAATTAACGTAACTGGTAAAGCTACTTTTCCAGATGGCAATTCAAACGGTATTACTATTGGAAATTCTGGAGATCTTAGAATATTTCATAATGGTTCTCATTCATATGTAGAAAACGTAACTGGCAATTTAAACCTGACATCAACATCAAGCGTTCAGCTGTTAGTAAACAATACTGAAAATGCTGTTACTTGTAATGTAAACGGAGCCGTAGAGCTATACCACAACAACAGTAAAAAGTTTGAGACACGATCAAACGGAATACAAGTTACAGGGTACACATATTCTGATGGTGTAACGATAGGTAATGGTACTTCTCAAAAATACCTTGCTGGTGATGCTAGTCAACTTCAAATGTATCACACAGGAAATAGTGGTAATGGGTATCTTGTTAATAGTACTGGTACATTACATTTAGGAGGGGGAACTGTTGGATTTACTAATGCTGCTGTTAATGCTTTTTTAATAAGAGCAATAAGTGGTGGAGCAGCAGAGTTATATTACGACAACTCTCGTAAATTTATGACAGAGAGTACTGGAACAAAATCATTTGGAATAATAGTTCCTAGTGCAAATAATACACACGACTTAGGTACTACGTCATTACGTTGGAGAAATATCTACACCAACGACCTTAACTTATCTAACGAAGGCTCATCTAACGATGTTGATGGTACATGGGGTGACTGGACAATACAGGAAGGAGAATCAGACTTGTTCTTAAAAAATAATCGTTCTGGTAAAAAATATAAATTTAATCTTATGGAGGTATCATAATGGCTGTACAATCTCCTTTAGGAAATGTTGTTCAGACTGTTACTAACTATAACGGTGGTGAAAGTTCAATAGATACTTTTTCTATGGCTGTTAACAGTTTTACTGAAATGGATACCAGTATGAGGACTACTATTACACCAAGATTTTCAAATAGTCTAATAATCATTAGATTTAATTTCTTATTTGGAGGAGCTAATAGTAGTGCTATTACAAATTTTAGAGTCATACACTCAACTAATAATTTTTCAAGCTCTGAGGTAGTAAACTCATTAACAACAGAAGGTTCTAGAAGTTTTGTTCATGGAAGTATGCGACTAACGGACTATGATGTTAATGATAGGCATACAACCGAAATATGTTGTCATCATTCACCGGGAAGTACTAGTGCACGGACTTACACACTACAGCAATTTACTGAATCTGCTGTTACAAAATATTTCCATGCGTCATTTACTAATAACTCTGGTTGTTCTTCACAGCCTTTTACGGTGTCATTAATGGAGATAGGACAATGATTGATTATTGTTTTTACGCAGCAGTAGCACTTAAAGCTTTAGTTCCTGACGCTCAATTTAAAGTAAAAGGAAGAGATTATTCTGGAATTACATGGTATCCTCAAAACACTCAGGATTGTCCATCAGAAGCTGTATTACAAGCAAAAATAGATGAAGTCGTAGCTAGTGAAAGTATGCGTAGACTACGAGTTGAAAGGGATAGACTTTTAACTGAAACAGATTGGGTGGCTGCAAGAGCATTTGAAACTGGAGCCACCATTTCTGATGAATGGAAAACCTATCGTCAACAACTCAGAGATATAACAAAAACCGCAACATCACTTGATGATGTTACATGGCCCACAAAACCTTAATTTAAAACAAATGGCAATTACAAAAACTTGGGAAATAAACACCCTAGAAAGAGAACTAGCTGATGGCTACGTTAAAAAAGTTGTTTACCGTGTAAAAGGTATAGACGGTAGCGAAGAAAAAGCAAGAGCAACTGGTGAAGTAACTTTAGAAAAGCCAGAAAGTCTTATACCTTATAGCGATCTAACTGAGTCAACTGTGCTTGGTTGGGTTAAAACAAAACTGGGAGCTGAAGAAGTAACTCGTGTAGAAAAGTGGTTAGAAGACGAGATAACACTTATTAACACACCAGTTACAGCAGAAGGTAAGCCTTGGTAGAGTTACCTACGATAAAGTTGCCACCCGCCTTTACCGTGCAAACTCCATCATTACCTCTTCCTACAGCTGATGTTCCCTCATATCAACCTTTGGTCGTACCTCCGCAAGATTTACGAAGACCCAAAGGCACAGAGGAGGTGCGGACAGAAGAAAACCCACCCCCAAAAATACACTTTCCACCCTTACCTAGTATCACTTTACCCTCGCAAGAAGTCCTAGTCGCTGCATCGGTTACTGCTGTAACTGCTGTAGCAGCTGCGACTGTTACACAACCTGTAATTAATGCGTTAAAAGATAAAATACAAAAGTTCTTACAAGGCAAGATAAACAAATGGAAACAAAACCGCCAGAAAAGAAAGGCATCCTCAAAAAAATAAAAGAGAATGTAGATGACCATGACGAACAGATGCAAATACTAGGAGCCATGGTGCGTCTAGGAGTAGTTATCTGGTCTGGTTTTATCATTACACTAAATTATGTCGAGCTACCTATGGTCAAAAAGACTGGAGCATCGTCCGATATCACGTTCGTTGCCTCGATTTTTACGGGTGCACTGGCCACGTTCGGGCTATCTACAGGTAGAACAAAAGGTGAGAAAGACAAACAACAACCAAAACAATGAAGAAACTAATTCTTCTCTTAGCCCTGTTATCACCCGCAGTAGCAAGAGCTAATACTGTCACGCCCCAGTTTACTACAGGGTCTATGAACAGTACAACAACTACAACTCAAACTATCGTAGAGACAGAGCAAGTGCAAGTCTTCGGTGCAGCCGTAAACACTTGGTCTGGATCAAACATATCAGCAGCAGCGAGTGCTGGCATTGCTGGTGGTGATGCAGTATTTACAGTTACTGACACAACATTACCATGGAGCTTAGAAACAACAACAAGAGCAGCAGGCTTAGTAGAACAAAGAGATTATACACGCAACTATTCAATAAACTCTACTACTACATCGCTCTCTGTCTTCTCTCAGTAACACCTGT
>VTLG01016944.1_pt1 | contig 14449 bp, 15 predicted proteins | sample 4694571 | NCBI WGS metagenome assembly VTLG01 (sample SAMN12604809, study PRJNA352737) | marine metagenome | biome: ENVO:00000447; feature: ENVO:00000209|ENVO:00000569|ENVO:01000036; material: ENVO:00002151; isolation source: viral sequences binned using virsorter ...
GAGGGCTGCTGGGTATTCAAAAGAACATGCAGCACGACAAGGGCATAGGTTATTACAAAACGAGGAAGTTATCGAAAGGATTACTGAACTCGAACAAAACCTAACTACTGATGTAGATGTTATTACTGAAATAGAAAAACAATATGATTTTGCAAAAGCGAATGGTCATACTAATAGTGCTATCAAAGCATTAGAATTATTATCAAGAGTTAGAGGAACACAAGATGAAAAGGAAGACGTAACCGATCCAGATAAATTAAAAGAAGATTTAATTGATTGTGCTAAAATATTAGGTAAAGATTTTTTTATTGAAGTAGGACAAAAAGCTGGGTTTTTAAACAGTCATAACAAGGTAAGCAACATAAACAACAAAGAAGATAAACAATAATACAAGACCACCTATAATAGTATTCTCTATCATTTGTTTTTGTTTTCTTTTAGCTTCTAGTTCTGCTTCTTTCTTTTGCTTTCTTATCTCTGCTTGTATTCGTATGACTTCATTCCAAGCATTAGGGCCATAGTTTAGGTTTACAAAGTTACGTAACTCATTCTCCATTGCTATAGCTTTCTTCTTCATAGCAAATGTTTCTAGTGCTTCTTCCTCTACAGAACCAAACATTCTACTTTTCTTTTTGTTGTGCCCTTCTTTAACTGTTTGAATTGCACCCATCCACCTGCCTAGATCTTTAGACATGTTCTCTACTTGTTTACCTACTTTGAATCCTGCTACAATCGTTTTGTATGCAGTCGTAGCCACACCAAATGCTGTAACTGGGTCCATGTTTGCCTCTTAATTCTTAATGGATTATATAAATCTTGGTTGTTTTTTATAGGGGTCTGATTCTATCATGCCTCCTGATTGTTTCGTTAATATGTTTAAATTTTTAAAAACTTCCTTTTGATAAGTTTTATTTTGATTTTTATCAGTTGGATGACCATGATATTTTTGTAATGTTTCTTCTAAAGATGTAGTATCACCTGATGCTTTATTTAATAAAACATTTTTAAATAACTTATAATAATTTTTTTCGTAGTTATCTCCTAATATTTTAGGTGGTAATCCTTTTGAGTTTGGTTGATTACTAGGTAAAAAATATCCATCATCTACATATTCTTTAAATTGTTTTGCAGATATGCCTAATATATTTAATGCTTTTTCTCCTTTTTTTGTGTTTGCTGCTTTATTAGCATCAAAGTTTCCTCTTTTTTTATATCCGTTAGAAAGATTAATAAATAAATTTTGAGCAGCTTGTAATCTATTTGCAAAATTATATTCCTCTGAACCTTCTTTCATTCTAGTCATTGCATCTCTTACAGTATTTCCAACTATTTGTACTGGTCCAAAAGCTGATGAAGTTAATTTACCTTTATCTTTTTTACTAATTGCTACAAAATCAAAAATAGGTTTTTGATCTTTCCATTCTTTTTTTGATATACCTTGATATAAGTAATTATAAATTCTATCATCATTATTTTTTATACCGTCATATAACTCTGAAGGATTATTATAGTAACGTGATGTTTCATCTCCAGTTGAAAGTATTTTTTCCTCATCTGCTTTTTCTCTAAAAGTAGCTACATCTGCTTGATAATCTGGGCCTGATAAATTATTTTTTTTAACATCTTCTTCAACATTTTCTGTTTCTGTTTTACCTTTTTGCAAGTAATTATCATCACCTACACTCTCATGTTTTTTTACTAAATCTATTTCATCACCTAAACGTGGTGTATTAGCATCAATTATTTGTTGTTCAGTTGGTGTAACAATTTCTGTACCTAAATTAACTTGTGGTTCTTCTGTTGTTCTTTGTTTTGCTTCTTCTATAGCTTTTGTAACACCACCAAAATCTTCTACAGTTGTTTCTTCTGGTTGTTGTTGTGAAAGGTTTTGATATAGTTCTTCTTCTGTTAATTCTCTTCCTACTCCTGCTGTGTTTTCTAATTGACTTTCAATATTATCATCTATTGCAATAGGTTTTTCTAATTCTTTTGATGTAGGGCGAATTGTCATACTTCTAAAAAAATCTGATAAACTATCTAAATCTTCTCTCTCTCGTAAATTTTTTAAATCTTCAAAATATTTTAAAGAATCTTTATACCTTTGAACTTTATCTCTATCCATGTTCTTACCCTTTCACCTGTAAACTCTAACCTTTGGATTATTTAAATCTACTTCTACCGGTCTACATATTGCTGTATATCTTTGTTTTGTTGTAGGGTTTGCCGGCTGTTTCATTACCCTAGCTGCAAAGTATTTACATCTATTAATATCAGCAAACATCATGTTGCTTTCTTGTTGTATTCTTCCAAGATAGATTACTAATAAAAATACTGTAGTCATTTCTCTGCAGACCTACGTATCATATCATCTATTTTACTTTCTAGTCTATCAAATCTTTGCATAAGCTGTGTCATATCATCTTTAACATCTTCTTTAGTAGCATAAGTAAGTGCCATTTTTTCTCTTGATTTAGCAGCTTCTTCTTTAACTTTAATAATAGCAGCAGAAGTAGAACGTATCCACCATAAAAATCCACCTATCGCCATAGTTAGTATTGCGTTCCATATCATTGTCATGTCTGCCATATTTCTTCTCTCTGTTTTTTAATTTCTTCTTGTTGTTTTATAAGTTGTTTATATTGTTTATCTATTATTTCCTTATTTACAATATTAGTTTTTTCTTTTATTTTTTTATTTATAGGAAATATAATAATATTGTTAGACATTTACTTTTCTCTTTCTATTGTTATGTCTGGTACTTCTTCTAATAAAGGTACATTATTATATAAACTAAATAGTTTCATAAATTGTGAACCTATGTAAGGTATGCTATCTCTAATTTCAGGATTAGATCTTTTTAAACTTTTTAAGAAAGACTTATCAAATTGTGGAGCAACAAATCTACCATCAACAATATTTAATATTTCTCTATCTGATAAACCTCCAGCTTGTTTAATTTTTTTACTACGTAACATTTTAATTATTTCATTTCTTGGTGTAAAAGCAGATAATGTATTAGCTAATTTATGAATACCTTGTTGAGCAACATATTGTTCTTCTAATGCTTCTTTATATAAATCTAACATTCCTTTTAATGTAAAATTAGCTTGAGTATCTTGTAGTCTTTTTTTAATTTCTCTAGAATTAATATTAAAATTAGAATTTGCACTACCCATTAATGTTTTAACAGCAAATCCTAATTGTTTTTTTGGATTTAAAATTGTTTCTCTAGTTGCTACATTATATGGAAACATTATATTATTACCAACTAATCCTGATTCAGCTAAATATCCAGCTGTGCTTGTTGCATCTTTAAGATATCTTCTTTTTTCTCCATAATATAAAGGTTCTAATCTAGATTGAATAAAAGAACCTGGTGTTGCATCACCAACTTTTTGATATAATTTATCAATAGTTTGATAAGCTCCTGCATCTCCAGCCATTTCTCTTAAATTTTTTATTACTCCAGGTTCAGCTATTTTATAAGCTTTAGCTAAATATTCAGAAGCAATTTGTGGATTATCAGATCTAATAAAACCTAACATTTGTTCACCAAATTGTAATGCAAGAGACTTATCTACAAAAGGTTGTGATACACCTACAATTACATCTTTAAATAATTTATCTAAATTTTCAGAAACATCTTCTCCATTAGCAGCAGCAACCATTAATGGACTTACAATATCTAAAACAAATTGATCTGGATTATTATAACTTAAATCTGTTACACCATATTCATCTTCACCTTCTTTGTTTTTAAATTTTCTAATTTGTAATGCATGATATCTTGCCCACTCTGGAAAAGATTCTCTAACAAACGGCATTACTTTATCAGTATCATTAACTTCATTATATACATAAGCAGCTGCAATAGGTGCTGATGCTACAGTTCCTTGTGATAATAATCTATTAGCACCAGTTTTAATTAGTGCACTATTACCAATTTCAAAACCATCTCTTATTTCAAAAGCACCAAGTTTAAGAACATTATATTTATTACGTAAGTTCTCTGCAGGAAAAGCAGTAAAAGAACCAATAACAGGTATGCCTCTCATTTTTTCTAATATACGTGGTATACGTGAATATACAGGCATAACATTTAAAGTTTTTTCAGAAGCAAATTCATCTAATAATTTAGAATCATATTCTTTTAATCTCTTTTGATAATCAGCTTCAAATTTATTTTTTAATTTTGAAATTCTTTTTGGTGTGATATTTCTAATTTTTGTACCATCAATAAATTCTTTTTTAATATCAATCTCTGTACCTCCTATCATACGTATAGCTTGTGAATAAGAGGGTGGTTTTACTTGAGGTAGCCTATCTGCAAAAGCTTCAGAGTATTGATCTCTAAACTTAACTTGTTGTTCTGGTGTCATTTCATCAAACATTTTTTGTGCTTTATCTCTTTCAGAAAGAAAGGTCATTGCTTTACCAAAGTCATCAGTTTTTGTATATAATTTTTCTAAAGCTCTTGCTGTTTTTCTACCATACTTTGTTTTTTCAAGAGAACTTATTCCAAGTGAAGTACCTCGAACTATATTTCTAGCCATCCATCCAGATAAACCTTTTAAATTATCCTCACTAATATCACCAAGATCTGATAACCTTGTCATAATTTGATTTAATTCAACATTAGTTCCAGATACACCAAGGTCATTCATCTTTTCAAAGAAAGCATCTCGTTCAGTTTTAGATAATTTAAGAACATTTTTTGCTAATTTTCCAATACCTCTGTAATTACCAGATGCTGCAACACTTTGTAATGCACCTAATAAATTTCTTGCATGAGCAAAACCACTATATACTGTTTTACCTTTTTTCATGTAACCTTGAGCTGCAGCAAAAGCTTGAGCAAACGGACCTAAAAATTCATTCTTTGAAAGAAAGCCAGTTCTATCTGTCATAACTTTAATCTTATCTGCTGTTCGTGCATCTACATATACTTTTCTTAAGTCATCACTGTAAATATCACCACGAACACTAAAAGGAGTTTCCTTATATTGTTGTTTACTAATTTCAGCTTTGTTAGATATTAAAGGAACAAACCTAGCATTAGGATCACCAGATTTAGCAGCAGCTTCTTCTGCACTATTAGCAACAAATGCTAATCCTCTACTCTCTAAACTACTAGCAAGACCAGATGCCATTCGTAAATCAGCAATAGGTTCTAAAATACCAGCTATAGTTTGTGTAGCTCTAATTGCTGGATTAACATTGAATCCCCATATCTTTTTTAATACATCAGGCCATCCATCATTCCTACTTTTTAATGTACCAAATCTACTTTTATTAGCTAGTTTAGGATCATATTGATTTTTTAATTCTGTTTGAATTATTTTATCTCTTAATATTTCATCTCCAATTAAATTACCATCTATATCTTTTAATCCAAGACTTTGTGCTTGCTCAAGCGAATCTTCATCTAATAAAAGTTTTTTAAATTCTGGAAATACTTCTGGATTTTTTTTTAAAAATTCTTGTAAAGGTTCTCTTTGTGCTTGAGTATATTTAGCCATAACATTTCTTGTATAAGTTGTTTGTTTTTTAAAAATGTTTTTAAGTACATCACTCATACCTCTGTCATCTGTTTTTATTTTAGCTCTGATTTGTTTTTCTAATCCTCTAAATTTTTCTAATGCAGTTGCCATATCTGGACTTCTTGTTTTAACAATATCCAAAGCAGCTTGGTCACCTTCCATAGCAGAATTAATTAAATCAATACTATTTACTGTTTTTCCTCCTGCATAAGGTTCATCTGCATCTAGATCTGCAAATTTACTTCTATCTTCTATAAAAAATTCTTCTTCTGAATTTTTAAAATCTCTATTAAAAGCTGAATCAATATCTTCTGACACATCTTCAGCCTGTGCTTTAATAGTTTTAAATTCACCTTGACTCATTTCAATATTACGTAAACTGGTTTCATCTAAACCAGCAGCAGGCATAAACCATTTTTCTAAAAAGTGTTGTGTATTTTTTGCAAATTGACTATTATTAATTCCAGAAACATCACCAAGTTTTTCAATACCTAATCGTGAAGCAGTGCCACCTAGATTAATTCCAGCACCAAATGCCGGACTACCAACACCTTCTAATAAAGCTTGTAATGCAATTTGACCTGCATCATAATCTCCTTTTTCTCTTCTTCCTAATTCCATATCAGTCTGTTGAGAACGTCTAGCTTGTTCAGCACCACCAGCACCAGCAATAGTTCCTTCTACTGCCATAGCTTTTAAAACAGGTTTTGTACCTAGTAATTTCCATTTAGCTTTTAATGCAGCTTTAGTACCTTGTTTAGCTGCTTCCTTTGCACCAAAGCCCACAGCACTACCACTGCCAAGTGTAAAAGCACCAGCAATAATAGATAATAAATTAGTGGGATCGGATACACCAGCAATAGCATAGTCTTTTAAAGCTTTCCATTTAGGTGCACTTCCAGAAGAAAATATAGAAGGTAATTGTTCTACTTTATTTAATGCTCTTGCAAATCTTTGTTTACCTACATCATCTAAATCTTTAATGTTTCCACCTTGTGTTATAGTAGATGCAAGATTTGTTTCAAAGTATCTTCTATTTTGTAAAAACTTATCAAGTATATCACCTCTTTTAGTGCTAACTTGATAGCCTAAAGAAGTTAATGATTTATAAGCATCATTTAAAAAATCATCATCTCGAAGTAAAGAATTATAATCCATTTATATTTCCTATTTTAATTATCTTTTTTTATTATTACTCTTTTATTTTTTAGATCACTTTCGGTTACTGTTTGTACATTTCGTAAATTTCCTCCACCTTTCAATATTAAGTCATCTAGTTTAGAAAGTATTAATTTTTGTAATTTAGGATCATATTTATATTTTTGTGTTATTGAACTTTTTAATCCTTTAAGTTCTTCTGGGCCTCTATATTGAAATTCATCAAGATCATCAAAATAATCTGTTATTAATCCAGAAGTTAAATCTATACCTAGTCTTTCAAATTCTGCTACTTGTGCTAATATACCTAGTTTACTTACAAAATCTTCTTGACTTATTTTTCTTTCATTTCGTTTTGATTCTAATGCAGTTTGTGCAGATAAAATAGCAGATTGACGTTTATCTTTTGACATACTTTTCATAAAGTCAAGAATATCTTTATTATCTCCTACCTCCATTAGCTCATCTGTAGCTCCTAATAAACCACCTTGTATGTCTGCAAATATCCCACCTCTACCTACTTTTGGTGATAATAAACCTTTTGTTGCACCAGCAAGAGCTGCTTGTCGTCTTTGAAAAGCTTTATCTGCTATCATAGCATCATATATTCTTTTATTTTCTTCAGAATCAAATTTAATAGCCTCTTGTAAAGCTTTTGTTTCTGCACTTTCATCATACTTATCTTTATTACCTATCAGAGATAAAAGATAATCTTGTACTGAAGAAGATTGACCTATTCCACTAGTACCAGTTCCAGTTTCAGTAGTAGTTGATTCTCCATAACTCTCTCCTGTAACACCTGCAGGGAAAGTTTCTTCTTTAGTTGGATCAATTCTTTGATCTTCAGGTAATATAATTTCTTCTTTATCTGTAGTTATTGCATCATCCTCTAGAGCATCAATGTCTTGATCTATAGTTGTTCCCTTTGTATCTTCTGATGCTTTATATTCTTCATCTGATAAAATTAATTTTTTTAAAAAATGGAAAGGCATACCTTTATCAAATATACTTTTTCTTTCAGAAGGATCTATAGGTTGTCTTCCACTTCTTTTTTGTATTACAGGTAAACTAGATAAACCACCACCAGTTTCTGCAGCTATAACTTGTCCACCACTAGCAGCAATTTTTCCTGCTGCAGGTATAGGATTAAAATTAGGATTACCTGAAAAAGCACCATAAATATTAGCAAGACCAGTTCCTGTACCTATGGCTTGTGCTATAGGACTTGGTTGAAATTGTTGTGGTGTTTTAGTTATACTACTTTGACCAACAGGTACACCAGCTACTATTTGTTGATATTGTCCAAGTTGTTGTTCTGGAAACTGTCTTTCTTGTAAAAATCTTTTATAAGACTCATCTAATAATTGTTGTTGTCTTTGTTGTTCTTCTCTACCAACAGCTTCAAGTTGTCCTAATTCTTTTAATTGTGCTCCATATTGTGCTGTACCTAAACCAGTTAAACCTTCTGCAGTTTGTGCTTCTCTAGCTTTTTGTGCAGCAAATTGTTGTTGAGCATTTTGAAATGCAGCTAAATCACCTTTAGCTTGTAAATCAGCTAGTAGTCTTGCCTGTGCATCTTGTGCCTGTGACTCTCTCATAGCAGCTCTAGAGCCACCAAAAGCACCAGCATCTATTGCCTGTTTTCTTAAAGAAGGAAGTGTAGTTTGTTCAAATCTTTCTTGTGCATCTCTTTTAGCAATATCAGTTACTGCTTGTTGATATGGATTCATATAAGGTTGTAATGCTTCAGCAGTAGCTTTCTCTGTTCCTTGTCGAACTAACACACCAGCTTCATCAAAGATTGGCTTTTGTGTGCCTACTAATCCTGCAATACCTTCTTGAGCTGTTTTTTGTTGAGCAGTAACATCAGCAAGGGTTTGTCCTGCATATGGTACAAAGCCTTCATCCATTCTTTGTTTATATAATGCTTGTCCTTTACCTAATATATCTTTAAGAAAAGGTGCTATCTCTTTTGCTATTGTAGGTTCTGTAACTGCTGTAGGTATAACCTGTGTTGGTTGTCCTTGTCCAAGACCTAATAATGATGATAATATACTCATTAGATACTCCTCCTCATTCTATTTAATGCTTCTAGTCCATCTATTTCTTTTTGTTGTTCTGTTTGTCCTGTAGCTGCCATACGTACATCTTTAACTGTTTGATCCATTATCTTTGCACCTGCATCTGGATTACCATTACCTAGCAAAGACATTGTATTAGCATCTACTACATATTCTTTTGGACTTACAGCTAATGTTGCTACTTGTTGTCCTGCTTCTTTATCTACTATTGGCATATATACATTATCTTCCATGCCATCTCCTTGGCCTCCTACCATTCCTGAAAACTCTTTATACTTTACATCTAAATTATTCATAGGCGTTTGTCCACCATATGCCATACCTATTAGTCCACCTGATGCACTTAATACTTTATCATCATCAACTCTATCAAAACCATATGTAACACCTGATGCTACTCTTTCTCCACCTTCACCAACAGTTTGTGAAGCTGTTTGTATCATTTGTAATGCTTTATCTCTGTCTAATATATTACCTTGCATATCTCTATATGTAAATACTTGTTTATCAAAATCAGTTTCAGCTGGTGTTAATCCTGCCATATCTAATTGTTGTTGTGGTATCTGTTCTCCTGCACCTAATCCTCCTAATAATGTTGCACCTGCTAAACCTGCTCCTACCTTTGCATATGTGGGTAAAGATTTAAACTTTTCATAACCTCCTTTTATTAATTCTCCTGCTGAACCTCCTATATTTTTAATTGTATCTATAATACCTCCTGAAGATGGAGCTCCTAGTTGTGCTGTTGATGCATCTTGCAAAGCTGATTGCAACTTGCTTGCCTGTTCTGCTGCACTACCACCTTGACCTAAAACACTAGTTGAAGTCATATCTACTGGTTTAACTTTTGCACTACTAAATATACTTTTAGCACCTTCAGGGGTTTTAAAACCTGTTGGTGATGTTAAACCTGCTAATCCACCAGATAATACAGCAGACTTTAATGCATCTTCAGGTTTACCTCCAGCTAATAATGTTGTTCCTCCACTCCAAAAAGCAGCATTTGCAGCAGGGTTAGCAAATACCATTGGTAAACCACCAAATAATGCAGGTGCTGCAGTTATAGCTAATTTACCAAATGGTGATTTAGCAACTCTTTTAACAGCTTTAAAAACTTTTTTAGGTATGCTTGCTAATTTTTTTAAAAAACCACCAAAAGGTGCTTGTACTACAGGTAAACCTACAAGACCTCCAGATGCCAAGTATTGTTGAGGAGTTACCATTAATTGATTATCAGCAGCATTCTCTGCCATACTATTCATAGTAAGATTTTGTAATAATGATAATTTATCTAAACCTGTTGGTTCAGGCATTTCTTGTTGTAAATCATCTCTAAAATTAATTAAATTTTGTAATCCCTGTGCCATCATATTTTCCTTTTATCCATATAGTTTGATTGTGCTTTTGTTTGGTCTGCATAAAAATTGTTACTTACATCACGTAAAGGTTCTAGTTTTTGTTTAGAACTATATATACCTTTCATTAATCCAGTTTTACCTTGATTAACATTTTGTATAAAACTACTACTATTAATTAAATTAAAATAATTATCTAATTGAGATTTTGCCATGATGTTTCACTTCCTAAACTAACATATCCTTTGTATTTTCCAGAACTTACAGAATAAGCAATATCACCTTTTTGTGGGTTCGTTAATTGTGTTACTGTAACAGCTGTTAAAATATTTGTTGATGGTCTACTATCTACTTGAACATCTCTAGTATCTAATTCATTTAGTAATGTAGCTCCCCATCTTTGTAACTCTGTATATAAATTACGTAATTCTTCTGTTTCTAAATTATGTAAACGAGGTAGTTCAGGATATCTTGCCATTATCTCCCACCATCTTTTTGTAAAGCCAAACGTAGTGAACCCCATCTCCACTTTGTATTTGTTGAATTACAAGATACCCTGATTTTAGCTTGCCTTCCTCTAGCACGCATACTTACTTTTTCTGTTGTATTACTAATAGTAAATGGACCTTTTTCTATTACCTCACTACTTTCAGGATATCGTTTTGTTTTTACACTAAATTGTATATTTCCTGTACTAATATCAAAATCAGGTATTAATTTATCCATAAATATTAATTCATTACCCTCATCTAAATCAAAATCTGCTGACTCTATAAATGAAGATTGTGGTTGTCCATTAGCTGTATAAATAGATACCGGTTCATTATTATATATTTGACTACCAGCAGCAGTAGTTCCTGTTGTTATTGTATTTCCAAATACTGTTCTATCTGCAAAGGTTGTAAAGATACCAGTACCATAAGTCCAATAATCTTCTTCAGGTGAATATAAAATATAACTATCACAATCATTAGATTTTTTTGATGGATATAACCAAATAATTTCTTTAAACTCTGAATTAATACCAGCAAATACTTTATCTTTTACATCATAATTTAAATCATCAAAAATATATCTACGTATTGTAGCTGGTAATGTTCTTACCTGACCATCAAATGCATAAAAGTTTTCATCACCCATCCAATATGAAATACCATTATAATCAACACCAGCATGTGCTGCTATCATACCACAATTACTACCGGCCTGTCTAAAACTAAAAGTAAATGGTGGTCCTGTAAATTGCATTAACCATAATGAATTATCTGTCCATATATTAATAGCATTTCTACCTCTAACAGCACCAACTATTTTTGTTCCATCTGTTAATACATTTTCACCAGATGTTGAACTTACACTTGGAACCCAGTTTGTAAAATCTTCTTGATTAGACCAACGAACAGTCATAGGATCAAATGTTCCTGTTGGTGATGCTGTAGTATTAAAAGCATTACTACCTAAACAAATTAAATGTCTATCATTTGGTGATACAATAATAGAGTTTACAGTTGTTGGTGTTGAGTTTGTAGCACCAGACACTCTTGTTGCTCGTTCTGGTGTTGCAGAAGCATCAGTATCATATTGATAAATAGTTCCACCTCTTCGTACAGCAACAACATCTTCACCCCAGTTATCTAAACTCCATTGTGTTATTTCACTAATAAAATCACTAGCACCTGTTGATGTTGGTTGATTCCATCCTCTTTCTCCTGCAGCACATACTCCTGCATTAAAAGAACCTGCACCATAACCTAAACCTGCAACAGCTTCGGCAGCTCCTGTTGCTATTAAAAAATGACAGGTTGCTTGACCACCACTAGATTGAGCAGCACTTGCAGTTGTAGCTACATCAATAGCAAATGTATTAGCATTAATAACACTTACTGCATAAGTAGAAGTACCTAGCAATATATTTCCACCTATTGTTGGAGAACTTGTAAAAAATACAAAATCACCTGTTGCTCTTCCATGTGCTGTTGCTGAAACTGTAACTACGTTAGCACTTAATGCTACACTAAATGCATTTGAAACTGTTACTGATACAGATACTGGAGTAATATCATATATTAAATCTCCATTATGTTCAAATAATTTTTTTTCTGTTCCAAAAGCAGCTCGTTTTAATCTTCTATTATCTCTCCAAGTTACTAAATCTCTTGCATTACCATCAAAGGTAGCACTAACTTTTGTTTCATAACCTCTGATTACTTCTGGTTTACCGGCTCTAAAACGTACTCTATCACCATCATACCATTTACCTTCTTCAGCATATTGTGTAGACTCTCTATGAAAGCCTTGTTTAAAATCAAACTTTAAAAGTTTTGCATCAGGATTAGACATTTATCACCTATCAAAGTTTTTTAATAATACTGAATCTATAGTCGTTGCACTCCTTGCACTATATACTAATATATCTACATCACTTGCACCTGTACTTAATGTAGGTGCTGCTGCAGATACAAACTGCCATGCTGAATTATAAGATAATGTACGTGAACCTGTACTATCTTGTATTACATAAAAGTTTCCTGTTTGACCTGCAGTACAATTAGCAGGAGCTTTTAATGTTCTATTACCACCAAGAGTAACTAAAAAGTTATTACCTAATGCAAAGTTTACACTTATACATGCAGCATCTGTTACAGTTACTATAGGACTATAAGCTCTAGCTGATGTTCCTATTTTTAAAGAACCTGCTTCATAAGTTATATTACCTCTAATAGTTGTATCTGTTGTTGTTGAAGTTCTTACATATCGTAAATCTGCTACAGATACTTTAGGTACATTTTCTCCAGCTGTTCCTATATCTGCAGAAGCTGCTGTACCAAAACCAAGACCTTTTGTATTAGTAGCAAATACACTTGTACCATCACAAATAACAAGGCCAACTGCACCAAAAGGAATATCATATCCCTGACCACTTGCAGTTTTTATTTTAACAATATCACTAGCTGTAGTATTAGCAGATACTTTATTATTAATTACATAACTTTTTGAATTACCTGGAATTTCTAATGTTATTGTAGTATTAGTTCCACCTACAGAACCTTTTACTTCAAGAAATGCAGATCTAGCTGTATCTGATCCCCCATTTACTGCAGATAATGTAACAGTTGCTGCTGAACCTATTGAGATAGTTGTATATGCTGCAATAGCATCATCTACCAAACTTATTACACCATCATTTAATACAGTACCCCATGAGTTAGGATTATCTCCATCACCTTGTTTATTTAATCTTATTCTACTTGTATATGTTGATGCCATATTATTCTCCTATTCAAATATAAATTCTTGTTCTCCACCTATAAGACCACATGTTATATTATTAGTTCCTGTAATCATTATTAACCATTCTGTATTATTAGAATTCATATATAATTCTAAAGCTTCATTTGTTGTAGTAATTGAAAGAGCTTTTCTACTATATTGTAATCTTTGTGTTAGATCATTAAGAGCAACATTTCTTTCTGCACAAGTATAAAAGTGCATCATTTTTTTTTGAAAAAATTTACTTTGACTAAAACTATTTTGACAAAATATAATAAATAAAAATAAACTTAATAATATATATTTCATTAATCGTCACACTTGCAAAGTTTACCAAATAATCTTTTTTTAATTTTTATATATAATTTTTTTATTTTTCTTTTATATCTATCTAATGTACGTTTTAACGTCATAATCATCACTCCATTTTTGAATAGGTGCTATAGTTTTTACACTACCATCACTATTGTATTCCCATTCATATAATTTTTTAAAAGCTGTCATATCACTAGCATTATCTATTGCTGTTTCAATATTAGCACAATCAGTTCTAATAGCTGCTACATATGTTGTAACAGCACTTGGTATAGTTTTACTATTATCATAAATATATCTTTCTACAAGCCAATTAAATTTAGATATATAATTATTAGCTTGTTGCTTTGCTTTCTCTTTAGCTAATGTTTTTAAACCATAGTTATAAGTCTTATTGCCTTTTTCATCTAATATATTATTACCAGAATTATCTTTAGCTTCTGTATCTACTAAAGACTTTGCTGTTATAGTATAAGATGTTGTTACTTTTTTATTAGAAGCACTCCAAGTATATGTAGCTTGTGAAGTATATTCAAAATTATCATCTCCTTTTGTACCACTATCTTCTACAGGATATATTCCTATAGCTTCTTTTTCTGCATCTGTATATTTAGTAAACATATTAGATGGATAACGAACATTATTTAACATAATAGATTTTGGTCTTTGATAGATTTGTTCTATTTTATTATCCTTTATATAAGCCCACATATTATTTTATCTCCTTTAA
>VTLG01000295.1_pt1 | contig 14448 bp, 7 predicted proteins | sample 4694571 | NCBI WGS metagenome assembly VTLG01 (sample SAMN12604809, study PRJNA352737) | marine metagenome | biome: ENVO:00000447; feature: ENVO:00000209|ENVO:00000569|ENVO:01000036; material: ENVO:00002151; isolation source: viral sequences binned using virsorter ...
GTTGCACAAAGGTTGGGTAATTCCAACGTGCTCTAACAAAGAAACAAAGGACAATACCGAAAAGTAAGACTTAGCCTCATGCGTGGGACAACTCTGTACTGAACTTTGTGAGACCTAGATTTCTGAGTTATTTAATTATTAAACCAAATAACCCTTAATCTAAGGAAAAACAAAATGGCTACAAATTATTCTTCTATATCTTCAAGTATAGAAGGAGGCATTCATCGGTCTGGTATGGTCAATGCTGATACCTCCAGAAGTGGTGCATCTAGGGAACTATTTCTCAAGTTGTACGCAGGAGAAGTGTTGACAGCATTCCAATCGAAAAATATAATGATGCCTCTACATCGTGTAAGAACGATTTCAAAAGGTAAATCGGCTCAATTCCCGATGACAGGTAAGTACCGTGATGCGTCTTATCATACTCCGGGTAATGAGATAACTCCAACAGCCTCCAAGCAAGGTGAGCGTATTGTTGCAGTAGATGATCTCTTAATTAATGCACAGTTCATCCCTAATATTGATGATGCTATGCGACATTATGACATCAGAAGCGTCTACACTCAAGAAGCTGGCTTTGGATTATCAAAAGTTGCTGATGAGAATATCTTGAGACTTGCAATTAAAGGTTCATTATGTGAGAACTCAACGATTGCCGCAGAAGCAGGAATGATTCAAGATTACTCGGCATTCGATGACGAGGACTTCACACCTAATGTAGTATGTGGAGATGCCGCAGCAGACATTCGTAAACCTAAGGACATTGTTCAAGCTATTATGGATGCAAGACGCATCTTTGATAACTACAATATTCCGGGTGATCCATTTGTTGTCATGCCAACTGATATGTACTATGACTTGTTTAAAGTCTCAGATGCCACAGATATGGTGGACTTCGCAATCTTCAATAGAGATGTTGGAGGTGGAGGTTCTATAGCTGGTGGACAAGTACCTCAAATTCTTGGTATGCCAATCTATGTGACTAATCATCTTGGTTATTATAGCTCTGGAACTACATGGGTATCTAACCTGTGGACACAAGCGTCTTCAAATGCGGCACTAGTAGCAGCAAGACCATCTGGTCATAAGGATGGTGCGGCTACTGCACCTGCTCCACTAGCAGATAATGTAGGATCTGGTCGTGAAAATCAGTATGGTGTACCTGCTGGAGATAATACAGATGACTTTGCATCTGGTGATAACCAGTATATTTCCAATGTTGCAATGGAAGTACGTGCACTTGTGATGACTCAAGATGCAGTTGCTACTGTAAAACTAATGGATATGTCTGTTGAATCAGAGTATCAAATTAATCGTCAGGGTACACTAATTGTATCTAAGTATGCAATGGGTCACAACGTATTGCGACCTGCATGTGCCGTGTCAATTCACGCTATTACTTAATAGCTGATAACTCTTAGGGAGTACTTTGTTTAAGGTACTCCCTTTTTTTTACAAGGAATAAAATGGCAGACTTAAAAAGAATGTCTGAGCTAGATGCAGTCAACATGATGCTGATGACCATTGGTGAATACAAAGTTAATGACTTAACAAACTTAGCTGGTCGTTCTGATGCTGCTATTGCAAAAGACATATTAAATAATACATCAAGAGCCGTTCAAGCTAAAGGTTGGACATTCAATATGGATTTTGATGTTGTTAAAAAACCTAATCAGAATAGTCAAATACCATTAGGTAACTCTGTTCTACGTATAGATACTACTAACAAAGTTAGAAGTGGTGATAGTGATATTGTAGAACGAGCAAATAAATTATACGATAGAGAAAAAAATACTCATACATTCACAGAAAATGTAACAGTTAATGAAGTAATATTACTTAATTTTGATGAATTACCAGAGGCCGCCAGAAGATTCATAGCAGTCAGATCGGCTCGTATCTTTCATGATAGAGTTGTGGGATCAGGAGAATTACATAGATTCTTTCAAGAAGATGAAGCACAAGCATGGTCAGAACTTTTGGAATACGAAGGTAACGTAGGTGACTATACTATATTCGATTCATATGATGTATATAGAGTAGTTGAAAGAGATAAAGGATCATCCTTACTAACAACATAGGAAATAATGCCACTTATATCAGGAACAATACCCAGTTTAATCAATGGGGTATCACAGCAACCAGCGACACTCAGGCTACCAACTCAGGGTGAAAGGCAGGAAAATGGGTTATCCCATATAGCAAGGGGATTAGAGAAACGCCCATGTACAGAGCATGTTACTGAGGTTGCTGGTGTAACATCAAGTGATAGTGATGATGTATTCATCCATACTATAAGACGTTCAGAGGATGAAGCCTATGCACTCATTGTTAAAGGTGGGTCTACTAGTGGTACAAATGGTGCTGGTTCTAATGTAGCTGCCGAAGCTAAGTTAATTGACTTAACAGGCTATGCCACAGGTACAGCAGGAAGTGAAGTCTATATTAGGAGTGCTGAAACTAGTAGTGATATAACAAGTTCAAACGCATTACTAGCGGCTGTTCAGACATACTTAGGTAACTTTGGGCCTAATGAAGTATTTAAACCAAATAAGCTATCAGCAACCACTATTGCTGACTTTACATTCTTACTTAATAAAACTCAATTAGTAAAACAATCTACTACAACTACAGAAGATAGAGATTATGAATCACTGGTTTACTTTAAAGTAGGAGATTATGGTGCAGATTACAAGATAACTATTAAAGAGTTTAATGTTGATTCAGATGGAGTGATGGATAATGATTCACTAAGAAATACAACTGTATTCCATCATCAAACTCCTGATAATAAAGTTAAGTCTATATCAGGAAGTGGTAGTTCTCCCAATAATGAGTCACTAAATAATCAACAAGCAGTTGTAGTATCTAATATTGCTTATGAGTTATTTTATGGAGGTACACAACATAGAACTCTTAAATGCAAATTAGTTGGAGGTGATCCAGCAGAAGTAAAGGTTGATGGCACTCAAACTCTTTACACTAGTGATACTGCAAATACTAGTAAAACTGGTGATAGTGTATATGATGGTGCTGTAGGAGTGCTTAATCATGGATCATATAATCCAGCAAGTGATTCTAATAGTTACGCAGGTGGATTACACGCATTTAACAATGCTACTGGTTCAGGTGACAAAGGAGAATTTTTCACTGTAAGCAATGCTTCTGGAGGTGACTTAACTGGATCAGAGAGTATTATTCATATTAAGAATAGTAAATATCCATTTACAGTAGAAGTTACAGATGGTAAAGGTGATTCCTACATGAGAGCAATTAATGGACATGATGAAGTTGCTCAGTTTGGATACTTACCCGGATCTAAAGTACCCTCTGGATTTATTGCTAAAATATCAGGTGATAGATCTAGTGGACAAGATGACTACTATGTTAAGTGGATGGATGGTGTATGGAAAGAGTGTGCTCAACCAGTGTACCCCGGTGGAACTGCTAACCACTCTCATGCAACACTAACAAGAGGAGCTAGAACCACGATTGATAATACAACAATGCCTGTACAGTTGTATAAAAACTTTGGTACAGTTGATGGAGTAGCAAATCAGATATACTTTGTATTAAATACAGTTGATTGGGGTATAAGAGAGAAAGGTGATACAAATACTAATCCCTTTCCGTCATTTGCAAATTATGCAGGAGATACACCACTGTACACTATTAATGATATATTCTTTCACAGGAACAGACTTGGGTTTATATCAGATGAGAACGTAATACTATCTGAAGTTGGCTCATACTTTAATTTCTTTCATACTACTGTGCTCTCAGTACTAGATACAGCAGTTATTGATGTAGCTGTAAGTAACAACCAAGTGGCTATCCTAAAGTCTGCCATACCATTTCAGGAAAGCCTTATATTGTTCTCAGATCTCCAGCAGTTCAAACTAACTTCTGACCAGTTCCTTACCCCCACCTCAGTAACAGTTGACGTTGCAACGAACTTTGAGACCTCTACGGATGCAAAGCCAGTAGCGGCTGGTAAAACAATCTTCTTCCCATTTCAACGTGGGGCATACTCAGGTATCCGAGAGTACTTCATTGATGTCGCATCCGAAACTAATGATGCAAATGAGATCTCTGCTCATGTACCAGAGTACATTGAGGGAGTAGTTAAGAAACTTGCAGTATCTTCTAATGAAGAGGTACTATTGATTTCCTCTAGTACTAACAGGAAGGAACTGTATATTTACAAGTACTACTACAATGATAAAGAAAAGTTACAGTCTGCATGGTCTAAGTGGACATTCGATGCAGATTTAATAGATGTTGCATTTGTAGGATCTATAGCTTTCATGCTATTCAGAAGAGGTGATGGATCTAATGATAAAGTATACCTAGAGAAACTTAACTTGTCCGTAGATAGTGCTATTGCAGTTGAAGATGATAAGATAGGAATTAGATTGGATCGAAGAGTTAAATTAACTAATGAGGACTTACTTGCTGATTCTACTCCTGCTGTAACTGCATGGCAAATTAATCAATCATTGACAGCAGTTGATCCAGATACACATCAAACTAATGTAAGTGGGTCTGGTTCAGGTAGAACCTTCTCAATTACAACTGATGCCAACGGTCAACCAACAGTATTTACTACAGCATTAGGTACAGGCTATGTTGCAGGGAATGTAGTTAGACTAACAGATCCCGGTAGTACAAATAATACTGCTGATGTAACTATAGCTAACCCATTACCTTATACAGATGTAGACTGGGATAAAATAACAGATAGTAGTGTTAAAGTAGATGGGTCTAATAAGTTTGGATCTAAGATACCAATTAAAGGTTTAGATACAGGAGGAACATTCTTTCCAAGAGTAGGACAAACATTTACTATAGGAGGAAAAGCTGGAGAAACTTTTGAAGTATTAGAAGCAGAAGTACCAGATGCTACACAGCCTACTAAAGTTACCATAAGTATAACTCCTTCTATTGCAAAAGAATCTGCATTAGCAGATAATACAGTATTAACTTTTAAAGAACGAGTAGTTGAATATATCATTGAAACAGGAGAAAAAGTAAAAGGAGCTACTACCGCATTACTGGAAGCTAATGTTGCATCTTATTTAGTCAAAGGTACTGACCTTTCTCAACAAAGGGGTAATACTCAACCTGTGATTTACGCAGGTATACCTTACGACTTTAAGTACCAATTCTCCCAACAATTTGTTAAGAATAATGATAATTCAATAAACTCTGGTAGACTACAAATTAGAAACTTTGAAATATCTTATGATAAAACAGGATTTTTTGAAGTAACAGTATCTCCAGAACCTCATGATGCTTTATATAGAGATATAACAACTAGCGAATTCACAGGTGTAATTGTGGGTACATCCTTACTTGGTAATAAAACACTGGAAACAGGAGTATACAGAGTACCTGTGTATGTCAATAGTAAAGATGTTAAAATAACTGTGAGTAGTGACTCATGGTATCCTCTTGCATTACAGTCAGCAGACTGGGAAGCAATGCAAGTCCTGAGAAACCAGAGAATCTAATGTTATATAGAGTAAGAAAGACAAAGAAGAAAGATTGTTACGAACTCTCAGAACGTGTTAGAGAGGTCGATAAACAGGAAATATGGAGTTCAGGTAGGTTCACTCCAATTAAAGCTCTCCTAGAGGGATTTGAGATCTCTGGAGACCATTGCTACACCTTATTACTTACTGGAGACCATTGTTACACCTTATTACTTAGTGAAAAAGCAACTAAACATATGAATTTAGAAAAAGTGGTAGGTATATTTGGTGTATCAAAGGTACAAGAAGGTACAGGAATAGTTTGGTTAATAGGTTCAGATGATATGACAAAGTATAAAAAGGACTTCTATAAAGTTTCAAAGAAGTACCTCAAGCTATTTCTACAAGAGTTTAAAACAGTTTTTAATTATGTAGATGATAGAAATAAGACCACTGCAAGGTGGCTACAGAAGTTAGGATTTAATTTAATTACAAGAGAACCTGAGTTTGGTGTAGATAAAATACCATTTAATTTATTTTTAAAAGGAAAAAGTTATGTGTGAACCAATGACTATGGGAATGATGGCAATCTCTGTTATACAACAGCAACAACAACAGCAAGCTCAACAAGATGCAGTAAATCAACAGAATGCTATGGCGGCTCAGAATGAGCAAATGCAGATAGATGCTATGCATCGAGATGTTGGAGCACTTCATGATGAGCAAATTAATATAACTGAAGCTGGTTATGAATCGGCTGAAGATGCTGCTGATGCAAAATTACAATTAGCTATAAAATCGCAGAGAGAGCGTTCTACTTTAGAATCTATGAACTTAGAAAACATGGGAGGAGGTGGTCAAACATCTGATTCAATTCTTGCTAATCATAAACGAGGAGTACTAGGTAGTCTAAATGACATAGAAAACAATTTTCAAAGGGGACTAAAGAAACAAAAAGGTGCTTGGGATAATCTAGAAAGAGATAAACATAACAGATGGTATACAGCTAAGAGTAATATACTGGCTCTTCCACGAAGCGGTAGCCAGTCTGCTCATTCTAAGATATTTGGTTTAGGAACTGCGGCAGCAAGTGGATATGCTACAGGTACAAGTATGACTAGAGTAAAATCCCCAAATCCAACTAAACCGGGAACAGCTTATTAATAGGAAATAAATGGCAAGTATAAAACAGTTAATGGAAGGAAGCCAGAGATTCCAAAAGCAATCCTCATATATACAAAAGAATCTCTCTCCTACATCCGTAAAGAATGCAGTTGGAAGAACGGATGTTGGTGGATCAGCAACCGAAATGAGTCAATTTTTAGGTGCTTTAATGAAATCTGGCCCTGCTGCTTTAGAGGCTCACAATAGAGCACAAAATGAAAAAAATGAAAAACTAAAGGAACAAGGGTATCTAGAGTATAAAAATGCTAAACCAAGTTCGCTAAAAAAATTCCGTGAAAATGCTCCTTTATATGAAAATCCTTATTATAAATGGGGAGTAGATACAGCCGATGCTGAAGTAGTATTACAAAAGAAGGGGATTGATTTTGAAAAAGCGTATGGAGAGTGGAAATTTAATAAACCAAGCGTTACTGAAGGGCCACCTAGTGAACATAGAGCACAAACGTACCAAGAGTTTGTAGATGGATGGGTAGAAGAGAACAGACCAGATTTTGAAAGTAGGAATGATATTATAATGGGCGAAACTTTTTGGCCCGGAATGGATGCTGTTATAGCTTCAAAAGGAAAAGATCACGCCCAACATGAGGCACAGATATTCAAGGAACAGACTAGTAGAAAAATGGAAAGTAGCTATTCTACTATAGTTGACGATAAAACTGTGGATGAAGAAATGTTTAAAGGATTTTCTTCAGCAGAAGAGATGATAGCTCATGAAGAATCTGTAGCTGAAACTACTAGACTTATTGAACAAATGGCATTCAATCCAAAAAATCTAAGTTCTGAGGATGTTGCTAAATCTAAAATAGGTCTATTAACCGATCAAAGTGATTTACTCCATGAAATTTTAGGTGACAAAATTTCGACTGGAGGTCAACCAAGTAACTTAGCATCAACAAAGGATACAAAATATACAAAGAAACGTAATCAAGTAGGAACTGATCATCATCCTGAGTTTATGGAAGTAAACCGTTCTACTAGCGATAGTATAGCTCTAGATTACCAAATGGCAAAAGAATTAGGAGATAATTATAAGAAACCTAAAGTAGATATAACTACAGAAAAGTTCAAAGTAGCTAGTAAACATCCTGATAGTGGCCCTCAATTTAAAGATCAAACTCCACTTGTTAAAAATAATACAAAGAAGAAACTGGAAGAAGAGCCTCCGGCAGAACAAGCTAAAAGTCCTGAGTATAAAGTACAAACATGGGGAGTCTTTAGTCATATGGATAATAAGAAAACTAAGTCCTCCTTTACACAATTTCAAGGAGTATTTAGTGAAGCCTTGAAAGAAATAGTATCAAATAGTAATTTACCAGAAGAAGCCTTTGGAAAATTAGTTTTAAAACCTTATGTAAATCCTCAAACTGGTAAGGCAGGAAAATTACAAGTTCAATTTGAAATGCCTCCCCAACATATTTTAGAACAGCATCCTCAAGCTAAAGAGCTTAATAAGAATCTTATTAAACGAGCTATGCAAAAAGGTGAAGTAACAACTCCACTTTATAATAATGGAATAACAACGAGTCATGGAAACCAAACCTAAGTTTACAAACAGTCCAGCAAACGATTTCAGTACTTTTGCGAAGAGAATACAAGGTAAATCTAAGGAAGAACAAGAAAAAATAAGAACTGAATTAAGAACTGCAAGATACTCATCTGCTAAATTGACTGGAATCTCACAAGAGATGAACATTAAGAACCAAATGTTTATAGAGCAAGGGGCAAATCCTACTGATGTTCTTTGGTGGAATGCTAGTACTCTTGCTATGAAAGCTAAAGAAACAAATAACCTTCGCTACTTAGACCTTATTCCTAAAATTGAAACTAAGCATGGTAACTATGCTCAGACAATGAAGGGAAGAAAACTAATTTATGATACACGTAAAGAGATACTAGCTAGTTTAAATAGTGAAAATAATTCCGATAGAGCGTATTTAGAATTTCAAAGGAAAGAGGATGAAAGAGCTTTTAGAATAAAGGCTAATAGAGCATACTATGATTTTAAAATGGCAACTAAAGATGGAATGGAAAATGCTAAAACAGTATGGGAGACTATACAAAAGGATGCAATAGAAGGAGGATATGATACAATATTAAAATCAGTAGTATCAAATATGGATACAACTTTAACAGCAAAACCTGGGATGGTTAAAAAGTTAGAGGATCATGAACTATTTGATAAAACTAATGATTTACTAGAGGATGACACAGTTTTAACTATAGAATTAAGTGATAGTCCAGAAAATATATTTGATTCAATAGTGTATCATTTAATTAAAGAAGAGCATTATGATATTTCAGAGAGTCAGCAGACACTAATTAAGAACCATATAAAAACAATTACTAGCAGTGAAAAAATAGATTTCTTTACACAAGCTAAAACTGATGGTACTGAGGTAATTAAGAACTTTTTTAATGAAGCATCCATGAAAAATGGTGTAGCAGACCTCTTTAAAAGTTCTGAAGTTATGCAGGTAGAACAAGATGCTATAAGAGAACTTAATGAAAACAGGCAGAGAATATGGATTAAATACTTAAATTTAGCTAAAGGAGAAGATGGAGAATATAAAGGATACCAAGATTGGGACTCTGAACTACAGAAAAAGTTTAAAACAGAAGTTACAGAATTAAATAAAGATATAATAAAAGATTATAGAGATACTATTTTCAATGCTTATGAAAAATATAAAGGTACTGAAAGACCAGAAACAGCCCAACAAGAACTAGACAGAGCTTTATCTGATAGATTTACATTAGAACAGGCTGTTAGATGGGAGATGATTCCGACTAAACTTATTAATGGGAAAAAATTAAAGTCGTTAAAAGAAGTAAAAGATGAACTGAATAATATTAATTTTTGGATTGAAAAAAGGCATCCTTCAGTTTGGAATAATGCATTAGAGGATGCAGATAAAATTAAAGAACGAGCAACTAAAGTTTCCATAATTACTCCTACTCCTGATCAAGAAGGGATTGTGGAAGGTTTAATGAAAATAGTTGAAGAAGTTTCACCAGAAAAACCTGAAGTATTAAACACAGAAATAAATAAGTATCTGCAAGGTCAACAGAAAACATTGGACTCAGATTCAAAGGCAATGATTAAAGATATTGCTGATACCTTAGTAGACTATAGAGACATACCTGATCTCAAAGTGTATATGGATCAATTAAATATGAAAGTATCAGGAGAGTTTCCTAGATGGGTTCTCGGAGCTTTAGATCCACAAAGTTGGAAATTACAAACTACAAGAGCCACTTCTAATATGTCTCAAAAGGAAATAAGTAATGTTATAGCACTACAAAATAAGGTACATAAAATAATTCAGGAAGAGGCAATAGCACATTCTATTAAGTTTAAAAAGGGGTACAAAGGTTTTAAAACTGTTAAAGATGGGAAATTAGAAGGATCAGAAATAGACCAGTTTCAAAAGGCTGTTAAAACTAGGATGGATGCAATAATGTCTCCAGATAAAATTAATGCCTTACAAGATGCTACAAAGGATAAAACGTCTGATACATCTCCTAATAAAAAGATGGAAGATATAGCGAATAGAATGTTTAAATCTAAAAATCAAACTATGGATTATGGTGTATTACAAAATCCTACAAAAATGCTGTTGTTAGTTGATAGCTTAGATGAAACTACTCTAAATACTATATTTAATGATTTAGGATTAGAGATAACAGAGGATACTCCTGATCAAAAATCAGCTATTGGTACTTATATAGCAAATCAAATGAAATTTTAAACATATAAAAGTATTAAAATATTATGGCAACATTTGAAGAACTGATGAAAAGGGCACAGGAAGCTGGTAAAACGGCAGAAGAAGATAAGGTAGACTTTTTAGGAAAACCGGGTAGTGGATTACCTACACCGAAACCTGTTGAACTTAAACAGAAACCTGCTCCTCCTCTAACCAAAAGAGATGCTATTAATACCCTTAAACAACCACAAAGGGTTACCAACGAATTACCAGAAAGGTTTCAACCAAAATCATTTTCTGGTAAAACTCTTGCAGATGTATTCCCAGAAGAAACGGATACTATGAATCAAATATTTAATGATGTAGTAGAAGTTCCAACAAAAGTAATCTTAGGATCAGCTTATGATTTAAGCCATAACTTAGGTAATCTGACTAGACTAAATCATCTAGGAAGAACAATAGATGAAGAATTAAATAACGCTGGAATTGGTTCAGATTATGATCTCCATGTAAATGGAGTAACAACAGAATGGGATGAAACAAAAGACTTCATGTTTTTTTCAGAAGCAGATCCCAATAGTATTAGAAATAAAATACTTGCTGGAAGGTGGTTTAAAGAAGAGCCTGATAATCCTGTAAATAGAGTAACAAGACCTATTATATCTTTTGTTACTGCATTAGCTGTTACTAAACGAATTATTCCAGCCACACCTTCAAGACCCATAACGTCTGATATTGTAGCTGGATTAGCGGCATTCCCATTAGAAGATAAGAGAGCATTAGAATACTTAACAGAAGTAATGGAAGGTACTCCTGTTGAATCGGATATTGGAAGAGCAGTTAATAACTTGATAAGAGCAGATGAAGATACTCCTGAGTTATTACAAGCACTGCAAGTAGCAGTAGATGCTGTATTTATTGATGGAGCATTACGAGGATTTGGGAAAATAGCTAGTGTAACATATAAAGGTATTGCTAAAATAGGAAGAGATAAAAGATTAAAAAAGAGAGAAGTAGCAGAAAAACTAGCGGAACACACTGCTAATGCTACAGTAGCAGATGTGCAGAAACTAGTTGGGCCGATGTCTCCTAACCAAAAAAGAGAAGTAGCAAAGGCTTTAAAAGAACTACAAACTAAAGTTAAACGGAAGAAAACAAAGAAAGCTACTAAAAAGGGAGGAACAGCTACACCAAAAGAAGGTGAACTAATTTTACCAAGTATGCAGGTTCTAAATAAAGCTCTAGCCTTTGATGAAACTGATTTACTTGGAGCATTAGAAGCAGTTATATCTGGATCAACAAAAACTGGAGCTAAAATAGATGACTCTTTTAGAGTATTTAATTTAGATACTGTAAGAGAACTAGGTATGCATCAAACTGTAGAGATGGTAGCGGCAATTTATAGGAAGAAACGCTTATTTTCTAAACACGCTACTAAAGGGGGAATGACTCCTAAACGAAAGTTTCTAAGCACTGAGTTCTTCAAACCTAAAAACCAGAAATTAATGCAAGATGAAGCTGCTAAAATAGCGGGAGATATAAAAGGTGCGGAGCATCCACATGAACTACAGTATGCCGCAACTTTGCATGGTGAGTCTGTTGAAACATTAAGAAAACGGATGGCTAGTAAATATGATGATATTGCTGGTATGGAATCGGAACTCTTTGCTTATAGAATTATTCTCAGGGACTTAGGTATTGACTTCTCAAGGAAAATAAATACTCCCGGTTCTATAGAAAATCCAATAACTAGACTAGAACTATTAAATGATTTTCAACAACTAAGTGACCTATTTACTCTACATAGTCATATAGGAGCTACTATAGGAAGAAGCCTTGCTCAATTTGGGGTTAAAGTACCACCAGCATTTACACATAAAGGAAAATTAATTCCACGTAGTGAATTAACTGAAGCAGAAGCCACAGCTAGAGATTTATTTATTAATGAGCAGTTAAATAAAAATGGATTTAATAAAGATATGGCAGAGATGATAAGATTTGCTTTTGTTGATACTTCTTTACCAATCCACAAAAGAATAAAATTAGCATTAGAGGGTAGTGAAGCATTTGGTAAAAAAGCAACAGGAGCAGTACTAGAGGCTTTCAGATCTCAGTTGTTATCTTCTTTCAAAGTGTTTGAACAAGCGGCTTTCTCTGGAACAATAGAAACAGCTTTTGCACCACTGTCTGATCTTTTAGGCTCTACTATAAGAGCAGGAGTTAAAGCTCCATTTACTAGTACATATAAAGATGATCTTGTAGTAGCTAATAAAGCAGTTCATAGATTAATTGGTATATATAAGCATTTTATCCCTGCAACATTAAAAGGATTGAAAGCATTTAAAGAAGGTAAAAATACATTAGATCCTCTAAGAACAGTTATAGATGACTCAGGATTAAAAACAGGTCACTATATAGGACTAGAAGGTTCGTCTAAATGGTTAAATTGGCTTGTAAATTCAACAGGAGCAGCCATAAGAATGCCATTAAGAGGTTTAGGAGCTATGGATGAAACTTTAAAACAAATAAACTATGCTTCTTGGGCATATGGTGAAATAATGACTAGTATGCCTAAAAAAATAAAAAGAGCTAAACCATATACAGATGATAGAGGTAAACTAGTTAATCCTAAATTGGATTACATAGAAAATAATATGTCAAAGTATTATGATGAGTATGGAAGAGGTACTAATGAAGCAGGTATACAATATGCAAGAGAAAGAATATTCCAAGAAACTTTAGAAGCAGGAAAACTTATTACTGGTATGGATAGGGTAATACGAAAATCAAGATTTCTTGAATTCTGGTTACCAATTAGAAGAACTCCAGCTAATGTAGTTAAGCGATTAATCAACAGGCATGAAGGATTTTTACCACTAAGAGCAGAAATACGGAGACAATGGTTAGAAGGTACACCAGATGAAAAAGCTAAGATATTAGGTGATACTATATTAGCTGGCGGTATGATTACTACAGTATGGAATTATCTTGGAGAAGATAGAATTACTGGAGCAGGGCCACGAGATCTAAATCGGAGAGAAGCGTGGTTAAAAACACATAAACCCTACTCAATTAGAATTGGAGATGAATGGTATCCTTATGATAGGTATGCTCCAGTAACAGGTGCAATAATGATTATGTCGGATATATATGAGAATGCTTGGGAGTATAATAGTCATAAAGAAAGAGTAATGGAACTAGCTATGTTAGGATTCATGCAGAGTTTAGGTAATATGCACTTTGTTGGAAATTTCTATGATGTATTTGAAGCAATGCAAGATGCACATCAAAATCCTGACAAATTAAAATCTCTTTTTACTAAACCGTTTGAAAAAGCGGGATTAGTACCTAAGTATATAGAGCAAGGGTCACACTATTTCACTGGTACACCCGGATTTAAAGAAACAAAATATTATCTTGAAAAAGTACAAACATCTGCGGCTGGAGCACTTAAAGCTGTAGATCCCTCATTCTGGCATGATTTAGAAGCAGAAGAATATGACTGGCTAACCGGAGGTTTAATACAAAGAGTAGGAGATGGTACATTTGGAAAATTTCAAGAAATTAGCGGTATACTACCAAAAACAATAACAAAAACTAAATATGACTTAGTGTGGACTGAGTTAGAAAAAATGGGAGCACACTTATCTGCTCCACAAAGGACTTGGAAAAAATGGAATGGTAAAACTGTTGGTATAGAATTAACTCCTGAAATGTTTTCTGAATACAAAAGATTAATGGGAACTATATTAGTTGATAATCCTGTCGATCCTTCTAAACCAAAAGCAACCTTAATTGAAACATTACATGATGTAATAGCTTCTCCATCTTATAAATGGGATAGTACAGCTTCGTATCCTCCAATAGAAGAAGGAGTTCATGTAGGAGACCCAGATAGAAGAATTGGACTACTACAAGATATTATGACTGCTTTTAGAGAAGCTGCTAAACTTAGGTTACCATTTGTAACTAAAATAGATAAAGAAACAAAAAAAGAAGTCAGGAAATTTCCGGGGTTATATGACCTACTACTGCACAGAATGCATGTAATTGCAACCAATAATGTATCAAGAGATTTAGTT
>VTLG01002983.1_pt1 | contig 14447 bp, 18 predicted proteins | sample 4694571 | NCBI WGS metagenome assembly VTLG01 (sample SAMN12604809, study PRJNA352737) | marine metagenome | biome: ENVO:00000447; feature: ENVO:00000209|ENVO:00000569|ENVO:01000036; material: ENVO:00002151; isolation source: viral sequences binned using virsorter ...
GCGTGATTCTTCTACTTTTGATTCATACGCTATAGCTAAAGACAGACAAATAACTACTGAAGAAAAGATAGAAACCAGAGCGGCTTCCACATACTTGGACACACAAAAATTATCAATTAGCAACGCTCTTGCTGCTGGTGACTTTACTGAAATAGAAAATATAATAAATAAAAACCCGAAATACTCACAGGCTGTTAGTGCTTATGTTCTCTCTCTTAAAGATAATAAAATAAAGTTAGAAGAGCTTGAAGCGCATAGCTTAGAAAAAAACAAAGGTCCAGAGATAGAATTCTACCAAGAGCGTGTTAACAACATTCCTCAAGTGGGCGATATTGACTCCCCCTATAAAAAACGAGCAGAGATGTTGATGACCGCTTACAGAACAGCAGTTGAAAAAGGCTGGACACCACCAACAGAAGAAGGCAAACAAGGAACGTGGAAAGACGTTGGACTAAGGGCTGTTGCAAGAAAAAGACAAAATGAATTAAAAAACTATCTGGACAAAGCTTATGAAGCGGAGGCTACTGCGTCTTTTAACAGCCAATATAGACTAGCTCAACAAACAACAAAAAGAATACAACAAATAAACACTGAACTTAGCAGAACAACCCCTAAGACATCACATTTTACCCAAGCTATCTCTATGCTCAAAGCGACGGAAAAAAAGTTTACTCTTGAGGATGTAAACAGCATGGCTAATGAGTTATTAAACAACGATAAAATGGCGCTTAGGGAAGAACTAATAGACCTTACTGCTGTAGGTGAAGAAGGTGAATTAAGGTCTGACGATGAAATAAACGATATTTGGAATGAGTATACCTCTGGCTTACAAGGTGTTACTTACGGAGACGGTTCTGGCGAGGTTTCTGACGAAGACAAACTTGCTAAAGCGATTGAACAAGGAATACTGTTGCCAGCAGAAGCTGTCGTTGTTAGAAAGAGTCTGCTGCAGAAGAAACGAACTCAAGACCCAGAAGAAACTTCAGAAGACTTAGCTTTATTACAGGCTGCTGGGTTAGGCGAGCGTGATTTTGACCTTTCTGTTTATCGTCATCAAACCACAATCAACCAACAGGAAAGAATAGGGAGCAGCGCGTCACTAGAAAACTTCGCCTATGGTAACCCAATTGACAAGTTTAGTGAAAAAGAACTGAAAGGAATGGGGTGGTCAGCAGACCAAATAGACTCAATGAAGGCAGCTAGACAAATGCAACTTACTCCGGCAGGGCTTGCCAACCTACAGAGGATGGTTGACACTGGTAGCATTACTCAAGAAAAGTATGACAAAATGATGAGGAACCCTTAAGCATGGGCAAGTACGCTTACTTACGCGACTCTTTTAAAAGCCCTATAAATAACGAAGAAAGCGACACTTCTGAAGAAGAAGGCAAGTACGCTTACTTACGCGACTCTTTTAAAAACCCCATGAAAAAGGAAAAAAGAAACACCGCTGAAAAAGGGGGCAAGTACGCTTACTTACGCGACTCTTTTAAAAGCCCCATGAATAACAAAAAAACTGAATACTCCACTATCAGGTCAGCTTTAGTAGACTTTGTTGAGTCTGCTACTGGTGCTGGTGACGAGCTTGATGCTTCGATCCGTTTGCTTTCAGGAGAAGCTGATGACTGGGCGTCAGCTATTGGTCAGTCACGTAGAGAGTTAAGTGCTTTTGAAAAAGAAAACCCTACTGCGTCCATGTCTATTACAGCACTTGGATTTGGTGCTGCTATTTTTATTCCCGGTGCTGGCCTTGCTAAAATTGCACAAGCAGGGACAAAAGTTGACAGGGCTTTAAAAGCTGCTGGCTTAACCGCAGTTGAGGGAGCAACTTACGGCTTCCTAAGTGGCGAAGGTGAGGAAGGGAGGTTAACAGGCGCTGCGCTTGGAGCTGGTTTAGGTGGTGTTTTAGGCGGTGCTTCTGGCGCATTTCTAACTAAGAACGCTGACGAAATAAAAGAAGCGGCAGAAAAACTTGAGGCTGGAAGAGCCGCACGAGGCGGCGGTACGCATATAGGCGGTAAGGGTTTTGCAAATGCCGGACTTGCTTCTGGTGTGCCGCCTAACGCTACTCAAGGAGACACCAGCGGGAAAACCCGTTTAATAAAAGCAGTTGGGGAAGGAGAAGAGCTTGGACAATACGTTGGTATTCCTCTACCTTCTATACTACCGGACCCGCCAGTAAAAGGAAGCACTGTTTTCGGTAACATTTTTTTAAGCACTAAAGAATGGCTTGTTAAAAATGTTGGAGAAAGGGCGGCTAAACTTGCTGAAGACTCTGAGATAATGATACGGTATGAACAGCAAGCGATTGAAGAAACATTTGATTCAGACGTGTTTGTCAGAGCTACTAAAATGTTTGAAGAAAACAAAAATTTAAAAGCACTGGCTTTAAGGATGAATAAGTCAATACAAAAAGGACGTGTTTCTTGGCAAGACTTTAATAAAGCTGCAAAAACTCCTGAAGAAAAAGAAATAATTGCGTTGCTAGAAGAACAAGTGAAACAACTGCAAAAACAAGACTTTTTAAAATTTGGCAACGTAGATTATTTTCCTACAAAAGCTTTAGGTAAAATAGATGATGTCTTTGGCGCAAAGATAGAAGACTACCACAATCCTCTCGTAGCGTTGAAGGAGCTTGCTGAAGACGTGTCGGCTGCTCGGGCTTTAGCACACCGTTTTGATATTGACCTTAGTAAAATTAAAAAAGCATCGGGACACAAAAACCCAAACAGGTTAGACATTGTTATAAAAGAAATTGAAAGAGAAGCAAAAAACCAAGGAGCTTCTCCAGCAGTACAGGCAAATTTAGCAAGCGGTTTGAGGTCTTTGTTGCTTGCGTCTAAAGAAGGCGGGAACACAGCAGGTGCTGTAGCCAGAAGAACAACCTCTGCTGCTCTTTTAGCAAACCCGCTTAACGCTGTACTTAACTTAGCTGAAGGTGTGACCGCCCCTATCTTTCAAAACGGAATTAGAGCGTGGGCACAGTCAGTTCCAACTGCTATATTAGCAACCTTTAATAAAAACCTAAAAGTAGAACAAGGGTGGATTTCAAATAAACGGCTAGGACTAGACAGAGCCTTTATGGGAGAAGTTGCTAACACTTCTGAAAAAGCTTTTAAGGAAGCCGCTGACGTTGCTAGTTGGACTACTTTTAGCGGAAAGTACGGAAGAATGGGTGTTGAAAAGTCAGACGCCCTGAATAAAGTTTTATATAAATACTCCGGTGTTGAGACTGTTAACAGGATGGGGCAAGAAATACTCAGCAACTCTGCTGTTAAACGGGGAATAAATCTTTCTACTAATGGCTCAAAGAAGTCTTTAGCTAAACTTAGAGAACACGACGGGATGCGGGGGCTTACTGAAAAAGAATTTCAAGCAACTGTCGAAGCTCTTAAAAATAAAGACTTAAGCAACCCTTGGGTTTTAAACTTTGCTGCCTCGTCTATGAATAAGTGGCAACCAATTAGTGCATCCGCAATGCCTAAAGCTTTTCACGACAACCCAAATGGTCGTATGGCTTACAGTATGTTGTCGTACATGAACAAGCAAATGAACAGCTTACGCACTGACGTAGGGCTAAACATCTTGAAAGTAGGCGAAAAAGGTATAAACAGTAAAGAAGGACAAAAAGCTTTAAAAGACGCTATGCTTAATACAGCAAAGTACACAGCTATTTTTGGTGTTGTTGCTGGAGTATGGGACGACTTTAGAAAAACTCTTGACTTGTCTAAGGACAGGACGCTTGAAGAACTACTGACTCCTGAAGGAATTAGCTCAGCCGCATGGAATCAAATATGGTCTAACGTATCGAGTGGTATTGTAGACATCAGAGCAGAAGAGTACGGAGGAGAGCCAGTTGAAGTTTATCCAGCGCCTATCCGCGCTGCTGTAGGCTTAGGTGGCGGTCTTTTCAACATTCCTAAACGTGCTGTACTTGGTGAAGAAGAAATTTTTACTCCGGCGTTTAGGGCTGCACAAAACTATGTTCCCGGTTTAGCCAACATAGACAGAATTTCCCGCATGACAACAGGGAACCGTTTGTTTGAACAGTTAGATTTAGTGGACTAACTCAGTAGTACAAAGAAAAAACTCTACGCAGTTCTTCTGCCATTATGTCTTTTCTGACTAACATACATTCCTTTGCAGAACCGTAAGTTCTACACAGCGTTACGTAGTCGTTTTCAAAAGAAGACTTCTGTGGTTTGTTCATGGTTTTTATGTAAGTTTCTACTGTAGTACACCCTAACACACAAAACAGAATTAACACCGTTAACAAAGCAAGATAGAAATTGTTTTTAAAAAACGGTGGTATTTTGTTTTTCATTTTTTTGTAACCTCCTCTTCAGTATTTTTATTCCTGTAGTCGTTTATAGCAGCCTTGATAGCGTCTTCCGCCAGCACAGAACAATGAATTTTAACTGGCGGTAACGCAAGCTCTTCTGCTATCTGGACGTTCTGTATGTCTTCTGCTTGGTCCAGAGTACGTCCTTTAACCCACTCAGTAAGTAACGAGCTTGAAGCAATAGCACTCCCGCAGCCATAAGTTTTAAACTTAGCGTCCTCTATTATACCTGACACTTCGTTTACCTTTATCTGTAGACGCATTACGTCGCCACAGGCAGGCGCTCCGACCATACCAGTACCCACGTTTTCGTCTTCTGCGTCAAGCTTACCGACGTTACGTGGGTTCTCATAATGGTCTAGGACTTTATTACTGTACGGCATGGCTATATCTCACAACTGTTGCCGACACAAGCCAACTGCTGTGACCCTTCGGTCATGTCTGTTTCTTCTGAGACGTTCCAGTCTATTTCCTTAGGAAACTCCGCGACCAGTTTGTCGTAAGTCTCTTTGTCTACAGGCTCATAAGGCGCTTGCTGGTAGGTGTGTTCTGAGTAAGGCAAAAAACTAATCCCACTAACCTTGTCGAAGTTGTTGTACAGCCACTGGCCGACCTGTAAAAACTCATAGTCTCTGTAGTAACAAGTCATGCTTGGCTTGTGTTCACACCAGTATTCTTGGTACGTTTCCCACAGGCACAACTGTTCCATAGCTCCCATGTCAGTAGCGACCACAGAGCCTTCAGGAGACTTCACAGGAAACGAAAAGACTTTGGTAGTAGGTGACGTCACGTCGTCCTCTACAGGCACTCCAGCGGCTTCTAAGACGTTACAGAGAGGGTCACGTGCGTCTGCCCTAACTCTCCTTATGTACTGCTCTGCGTATCGTGGGTGTATGCCTGACGCACTGTCCACCAACTGACTGACTGTGCCTGAAGGTTTAACAGCAGTAATTGCAGTGCTGACGTTAACGCCCAGACGTTCCGACCACTCGCTGTTTGTTTTAATGGCTTCTTCTTTGAGCTGCGTAAGCCAGTGTTGTAGTTCCTCACGTCCACCTCTGCCTGACATAATACGATGGTCCATAATCCCCGTGAGAGAAACACCAAGTAAAGCTTCTTCTTCCGTGTTGTCCTTCCACGTCTTACGTAAGTACCGGAAGTCAGTTAATGTTGCCTGTAGTGTTCCAAGAATTGCAGCAGTTGTAACTTTAGTTCTTAGAGTCTGTAAAGTGTCTTCCGGCCTAACGACAACCTCAGACAGATTACAGAACTGATACGGCCTGAGTATAATTTCAGAACACGGGTTAGTACCAAAGTCTATTTCAGAGTCTCTGCGTCCGTTTCTGGCAGCTTGGGCTTGGCTTGCTACGCGACTGAAGACTCCACGCTCTCCAGAATGAGACTCGTACAGGCTTTTCCACTCTTCCAAAAAAGCACCAAAGTCAGGTTTCTCTGTGTAACAGGCGGAGTTATTAGCAAGCCCACGTTGCGGATTGTCTACCCACCACTGTCCTGACTTGCACCTTCTTATTCTGTCGTCAGTGAGATTACTGAGACTGATAAGGGCACTTCGTCTGACTCCTCCGACGACGACGACTTGTGCAATCTTACAGCAGAGATCGTGACATTCGATAGAGTTGAGTCTTCTTCCAGCAGCGTTTCTAAAGACTTCAATAGTGAACAGGAAGAGGTCAACAAGAGGCTCAGGACCACTCGCTCTACCTCCAAAAGTTTTAAGGGGTGCCCCCGCAGGTCTAACTCCAGATACGTCCCGTTTGGGAACTTGACCAATATACAACATTGCAACAAGTTCGCGGTAAGCTTTTGCCCAGCCAATCTTTGAGTCAGCGACGTGTATAACTGTATCGGTATCATGAAACTTCTCTGCTACTTCAGGTAATTTACTTATGTACTGCCTTTCTACACTAAACCCTACACCTGTTCCACACATCAAAACGTACATCATTTCGTCGAACGCTTTAGGATGGTCTATAGGCAAGTAAGAACAATTAAAGCCAGCCACGTTGTCTTTGTGTAAAGCTTCTCCAGCAGTCATTAAAGCTCTCATGCTAGGCATGACGTTAAGCGAATGTATCTGCGTGAAGATGTCTTTAGCTTCGCTTGCTGTAAGCTTGTCCTGATCCATCCAGAAATTTAAATAACGGTTTACTGTTTCTTCCCAAGACTCCCTGCGCTGTTGCTCTGGTAAGTACCTTGCGTATCGTGACTTGTGTATGTACTGTTGATATGCGTCCATTGTATTCCTTAGTCCTCCTCTTCTTTTTCTTTTTCTTCAATTAGTCTGTCTAAATACCAACGAGCTTTCTTTAAGTCTTCTACGCCATTCTTGTACTTCCAGCGGTGCAGATACTTAAGGACACTCCCTTCTAAATAATAAACAGAATTTGTTTCTAGCTGTTGGTTGATGTAGTCTATAGCTTCCATACTTCCTTTGTTGTAGTGTTTAGGTTTGTTTACCACGTCTTCCACAGGTATTCCGTCGTAACGAACAGCGTCAGTTTGAAATTGTTTGTGTTTTAATTTGTCCCAGTCTTCGGGTGGCACTTCATTCAATTTCATCTTGGTTCTCCTCTTCATTTGCTAACTCCTCCTCAAAGCTTTCTAGTCTATTAATTAGCTTGTCCTCAAACCTGTCCAAAAGTTCTTCAGAGTTTATCTCTAACGCCTCTAAGAAATCATCTTGGTCATAAGTTTTTAACAGACGCTCCTTAATTTCTTCCAGTGTTAACGACATCTCTCACCAACTCCTGTAATGTTTCGACTGTGTACCATAGTATGTTTTCTTTTTCACACCATTTAGCCATAGTAAGCTTACCGCCTTTACGGACTTTTTTGTTTGGGTCCATGAGAACAAAAACAAGGCGTTGTCCGTCCGGCAAACTGTCTCTCACACTGGTGTACTTTTTAGTGTCACCCTGTCTGAAGAACCCTTTGCACTCCACAAGCGTACCTGAAGGTCCGTGTACAAAGTCAGGACAGTAGTGTCGCTTAACAATGTAAGGAACTCTAAACGGTTCGTAGTCAAAGTCTTTTAGTGTCTTTGAAACCGTGTGTTCAAAGTTGCTACGGAACTTGAATTTCTTTGACCTTCGGCTCATGCTTCACCTCTGTTAAGTAACGTGGACCACTAGAATACAGGAACCCTCGAACATTCGGCCAGCAGGACTTCTTGTACTGGCAGTACGAACATCCTACAGACAGTTTCCTGTTCCCGCTTTTACCTTCTGGTACAGACGCATAACAAACGTCTGGCGGTGTTTCCTGTTTAACGACTTCCTTCAGGCGCTCTATATGTTCTTCTACGTCATAAGAAATAATGTCGTACACTGGAGTTTCTTTGTCGTTCTCGTCGTACAGTAAGTAAGTCAAGTGTCCGTTAGCCTTGTCCATCGCCAACCAGCCAAACTCACTCTGTCCTTCTGAAGCCGCGTAACCCTTAATCTGTGCGACGTACCCAAAGGGGTCATCATGAGCCAGAGTACCGTCCTGAAATTTCTTAAAGCCGTAGGAAGACGCAGACTTAACGTCAGTAACAATGCCGTCAATCTTACAGTCCATAGACCCTGTAATGCCGTTAACCTTGCATTTCTTTTGCTCGTCTGTGACTGTGTGTCCTGCTGCTCTTGCAAGAAATAATAACAACTCTTCGATGACGTGTCCGTAGAGAAACTTAACGTAGGTGTGCGGCTGGATGTCTTCTGTCGTTTCTACTTCGTTGTAGACGTTCCACAAAAACCTGTCCTTGCGGCCTATGTTAGACATACGCAGTTTACGGCTGTCGTCACGCTGTTCTTTGAACTGTTGACGCATGAGGTCTTTCATCCGTTCACCAAACTGGTCTATACATTCGTCAATGTCTACGGACTCTGAAACGTCCTTGGTGGACACCAGTTCGTATATATCGCTTACTAATGTGTCTACAGTTTTCATTTATAGCTCTCCGCTATTTCTTCAACAACTCCTTTAGCTTGCTCCGGTGTGCAGTTGAACCACTCGGACTGTCTTTCGTACAGCTTTTGCAGTGCGGCGTGTGCTTCAGACTCCGCTGATCTACGGTCTGCAACGTCCCAAGACGCGGCTAAAGAGTAGTCTCTAAAAGGAGAAGAAGTCTGATAAGTGCTAAGACGGTCTTCTGCGTCTACTGCCATGCCAACCTTTACCCACTCAGGAAAGTTTGGGTTAGTAATGACGTACACCTGACCTTCTGTACTGCTTTCGTACTTCTCAAGACTGCTAAAAGCAGCGTCTTCAAAGGTCTTATAACGTCCGGGCTTGTACAGAGGATGGGACTGAGGTACGTACTTGCTATTAACAAACATTCTGTCTGGATTACTTTTTTTATTTCTTTGTATTAAGTGATACACTCTTTCTCGTTTAACACGAGCATCAACGTATGGTTCTGGATAATAGAACCACCACTCTCCGTCAACAAACTTACATTTACTTGAGTTTTTCGCGTACTCTTCTATTTCGTCTTCAGATATATGGTTCATCAGTGTGTCTCCGCCCACGTAGTTCCGATTTTGTATTCACCGTCAAGAGGGCACCTAAGACCAAACTCAAGTCCTGCTGCTTTCAGACATTCAACTGCAAGCCAACCGAATTTGTCTGCGTGGTCCTCACGCACCTCTGTTTGCACCTCGTCATGCACGTTCCCTATAAATTTATACCTCAGTTCCCACTGTCTGGCATAGTCGTCAAGAATAACTAATGCCTTCTTCATCACAATCGCACCTGCTGACTGTAGTAAAGTATTCAATGCAGAGTGGGCGGATCTAACGTACAGTCTTCTTCCGTCAAGTCCCCTAAGATAACCTCTTGAAGCTGATCTACTAACTGATTCTCTAAGGCGCTCAAGGTGAGGTGTATTCCGTAGAAAGCGTTGCTTAAGTTTCTTGCCATGTCGTGCGCCTCCTCCAGTGATACTTCCAATTTTCTCGTCTCCTGCTCCATAGAGGAAAGCGTAAATGAAAGTTTTAGCTTCAGCTCTTGTTCCAAGTCCCGCAGCTTTTTGATTTCTTGTATGTACATCTCCCGTGAGTAAGACATTTGTAAACTCCTCGTCCTTCATGTAGTGTGCCAACATCCTTAGCTCTAAACCACTGGCGTCAAAGCCAACCAGCTTAGTCCCGTCAGGAACTGTCCAGCAGGATCGACATTCGTTGCCGTAAGGACTATGACAAGCTGGAACCTGAGCCATGTTAGGTGACAAGTGAGTCATACGTCCTGTCACTGCTCCGTTACTAATGACACGTCCACGTACTCTGCTGTCCTCCTGTACGTGTTCCAGCCATGAGTCAACCTGTGCGTACCTTTTTTGTAACAACAGGTACTCACTGATAGAGCGAGCTTCCGGTAGGTCTATGGCCGCTAAGACTGCTTCGTCCACTATGACGTTATTTTTTTCCGTAACTTTTTCAAACTTAACTCCAAGGCCCATAAGACGTTTTGCAATCTGTTGGCGAGAGCCGACATTAAAGGTTTCAACTCTGTCTTTAAGTTGCTTACCTGTTTTCTCAGACACTCTCTTATGGACGATAGGCGGGAATGTATCTCCCAAATACGCCTCGATGTCATTCATTCTCTCCTTAAAGGTAGCGCACAGCTCACGTGCTTTGTCTTGATTAAGCAACCAGCCATTCAACTCCTGCTGATGTACCAGCGTCTGAACCTGATGCTCCAAGCGGACTGACTCCTCTGAAAAACAAGTCATCTCCTGAATCAACTTCTTATGTACTGCCTCAGTCACCTCCACGTCACGCTTACAGTAGTCAACCATCTCCGCAGACAGCTTCGACCAGTCGTTGTAGTCGCCTTTTGGAAACCCAAGTAAAGCACCCCAGTTCCTCAAAGAGTGTCCACCAGCCATACTTGGGTCTGCAAGACGTGAAAGTACCAAAGTATCAATAATCCTCTCAGGCTTCACAGAAAGCCCCCAGAGACGTTTTAGTACAGGCATATCGAACCCTATTAGGTTATGCCCAACGACGCTTACGTCGCTCCTGAGAGCTTCTGAGAGGCTTTCTGGGCTGGTGTGTACTTTATCCACCCCATTTTCCCTTGTTACAGCGCACCAGATGCGTGTAGGGTCCAAGCCGTCCGTTTCTATGTCAAGGTAAATCAAAAGTCGTCACCTCCTGTTGCAAGTGGGTCAGGAACTTCCGCCAGTCTGCCTGTAGTACGGTCGTAATGCAAAAAGCAGGCCGGACCAGTTTCTCCTGTGTACCTGTTCTTCAGGACACGGACTGTTGTGGTGTTACGCACGTCTTCGTTCTCGTGTTGTTGGTCACGTTCCATGCCAATCACAACGTCGGACAACTGAGCGATAGCCTGAGAACCACGTAACTCACCCAAGCTAATCCTTGCGCCGTCTTCATGTGCCCTTCCCTGTGCCCGTCTCAGGTGAGAAACCAAAAACAAACTAACACCTGTCTCTGCCACGAGTGTCCTGAGCTTGGTCATAATCTCGTCAATAGCTTTCCTTTCGTCAGCGTTTTCCTGAGACGAAACTACGATGGAAAGGTGGTCAAGTATTATGTACTCACAGTCCAGAGCTTTCGCCATGTACCGCGCTCGTGCTAACAGGTTGTCAGCAGAAGTTGAACCCCAGTGGTCAAACAGATAGTACCTGCCTGTGCCCAGCGTGTCAGTCCAGAATGGTTTTAGTTCCTCAACGTCCGTGTCTTCCTCTAGGTGCAGAGGTCTGTTCGCGGCTACTGACATGATCCCCAAGGTTGTCCTCGGTAAGTCCTCTTCTAGCGCAAGGACTCCTATATTGCCTTCGCAGCGTTTGAGAAGATCAAACTCCAGTTCCCTGATAAATTGGGATTTGCCCATGCCAGAGCCGCTGGTAATTGTGACCAGCTCGTGTGTCCTGTGCCCCCTAGTAAGGTTGTTTAAACCTTCCCACGGGTACGGTACAGACTTTACTTTACGTTTCTCAACCAGCTTGTCCCAAGTGTCCACACCTGCAACGATACCGTCCGGCTGGTACGTTGGAGAATTCCACCATAGCTGAACAAACTCACGCACCTTGTTATCTGTGAGCATGTCAGAGGCGTCCTTCAAAGGCAGCTTAACAATCTTGAGTTTGTTAGGGCTGAATAAATCCTTAACTTGGTCAACAGCGTCCTGACCCGGTTTGTCGTTGTCGAAACAAACTACAACAGTCTCGTAAGACTCCAGCCATTCTAGCTGTTCCTTGATTTCTTTGGCTGCGTTACTCGCACCAGACCGCAAAGAAACCACGTCACCGCGTTTGCCTAACATCTCAAAAGCAGCAGCAGCGTCAAGTTCTCCTTCGGTTAGCGTAAGGAACTTGTTGGTTGTACAGGCTGTCTGCCCGAAGAAACCAACTTCAGAATTCATAGCGCCAGTACAGTAGAAGTTCTTTGTCTCCACGTCGCGTATTTTTGACGCCATTAGTTCCTTGGTGTGTACGTTGTAGTACGGATAGTAATGCTTGGTAATCTCTCCGGTAGCTGAGTATTCTACGGTTATACCAAAGCGGCCACAAGTTTCCTGCGACAACCTGCGTTCTGATATTGCAGCCATTCGTCCACCCAAGTGTAACACAGTCCGTTGTTTATTTTTCATCGGTATGTCTGCCGTGTTGTTACCGTTTCTGTGGTAGTCACAACCGACGGAGAAGCAATGCGCCCCTCCGTCGTCGTAAGTTGCTAGGGCGTCTGAAGACCCACACTTCGGGCACCCTTCATGTCTCACGAAGTTAGCCATGACGCGGTTAACCGTACTGGAAGTCAACGTCGTCTTGAGCTGGCGCTGCTTCCTCCAGAACCTTAATGGCTTCCAGATACGTAGGTACTCCGTAAGTAGGGTGCGGGTCGCCTAAGCGGTACTTGAGACGGACCTTTGAATTAAAAGGTACCTCACCTTCGTACACGCCACCGTCGTAGTCAAAGCGTTTCACCTGAAACTTGCTTTTAAACTTACGTTGCTGTTTGCCTTGGTAGTCCCTGATTTGTACACCGGCTGCCTCAAGGTCTGCTGCGTCTGCGTCAGACATTGTGATAGTCATGGTGTAGGCTCCGGTGTCCTGACCGTTGTACACGTCATGCTGCGTAATGTTACTGAAGTTTACAGTACCTTCTATTGTCGCGCTTGTTGTTGTTGTTGCTGTCATATGGATAAGTCTCCGTTGTCTTAGTTAGCTTTTATGAAACAAAAAAGTTTATTTCTTTTGTTCATACTATTAGTATAACATACTTCGCGCCCAAGTGTCTACTCTTTGGTCGTTTCTTTTTTAACCAAAACAAACTCCTCCGGTTCGGTCATTTGAATTAGTGTAACGTCATCAAAGCCAATGTGCATAAAAGCGTCTTCGATGTAGTCTGCGGCTGACGTTCTGTCTTTTCGTTCTGTCGCGACCAGTAGTGTTATCTGTTCTATTTTTGCGTTGGTAAACATAAGTAATCCCTTAGTTATTTCTTTTGTTTTTTCTTTAGTGTTTACTATAGTATATACTAAAGTAGAAACTAAAGCTATTTCTTTTGTTTATTCTTTAGTAACTACTGTAGTATATACTTAAGTAGAGGGTAACAGAAAAAAAGCTAAATGTCAAGTGCTTTTCTTCCGTGGTTTTCGTGAAACCCGTATTTAACTTCAGCAGCTTTACGTGTTGCAATGGCGTCTTCCTTGTTGCTGAAGTACCCTAGATGTACAAATTTACGGTTAACGGTTATCCTGGCTGCCCATTTTTTATCCCATTTATTCCAATAAACACCCGTAACGCCAGAAGTGCTGTTCTTTTGTATACATTTGTTACGCCTGTTTTCGAGTGCCGTTACGTTTCTTAGGTTACAGAGGCGATTGTCTTGCTTGTTGCCGTTTATGTGGTCTATCTCGTTAGGCCAATAGCCGTAAACCATCATCCAAATAAGACGGTGCGCTGGGAAACTTTTGCCGTCAATACTGACCGATATATAATTGCCCGGCTTGGCCCAGTGTTCTCTACGGTTTTTGTATTTTTTACTGACAAGGAAACCAGTATCAGGGTCGTAGTCGTACAGTGAATTCAGTTTTTCTTGCGTTAGTCCTTCGTATCGTGCTGGGTTTGCTTTCATACGTTGAGCACTCCTTTGTTTTTTCTGTCAACTTTCCAGTGACCATTCACCAGCACACAGGGTGTCACATGGCGTAAGTCGTCTTTAGGTATTCTAAAGTTCCTGCCTTCGGCTATTGTGGTCAAGTGTGCCCATTTCCAACCTGCTGTCTTAAGTAGTGCTGTTCTGAAGCCAAAGCGGTATACCTCGACAACCTGAAAACCTCGACGCTTAAGCCATGCAGAGGTTATTTTCTGTGGTATTTTCATCGCTGTTAATCCTCCGTTGCTACTATTCGTGTATTTCCCAGAAATAACTCTGGTATGTCGGTCGCTAGGTAGTCATCACTAGCGTCGTCATCGTCAGTCTGGTAACTAGCCCTTAGGCAGATTGTGCATAGGTCGATGAATTCACCGTGGGTGTCTTTTCTGACCGCCTCGCTGTCTTCCAGAATGGCGTTACATGCTTTACATCTCATTACGTTCCTCCGTTTCGTTTGGTTGTGATAGGTTGTCGGTGGCGTCAAGATCATAGTCTACTTCGTTGTCAAAGTCAAGCACGACGTCATCAAGCAGGTCTGAGAGCGTTTGAAAATGCTTTCCGTTTTTTAAAAAATACATGGTTAGTTTCTCCTTTTTGCTTTATTAATAATGTTTGTTTTCCGCGGCTTCTTCTACGTCCAGTATAGCAGCCTCGTACCCTTCCCAGTAAGCTGCCTGAACGTCTGTGCCTGTCTTTCTGGCGTATGGTGTACCGTAGTAGGTATCGGCTTCTGTAGACTCGTGTACGGCTTCTGTCGATACGCTCATAGTAAACGATCCTCCTCAATAATATTTAAGTCTATTAGTTCCTGACGTAGCCAAGAGTTATCCACACCGGCTGCCTCATCTACGCGCTCCGCCTCGAATAGCAAGTCGTCTACGATAAAATCTAGCAGTTCTTTAGTTTGACTCTGTATTTTTTCTATTGCTAGTTTATGCCCTTCTATCAGACCTTTACTATTTAGTTTCTCCAAACTATCA
>VTLG01006466.1_pt1 | contig 14446 bp, 13 predicted proteins | sample 4694571 | NCBI WGS metagenome assembly VTLG01 (sample SAMN12604809, study PRJNA352737) | marine metagenome | biome: ENVO:00000447; feature: ENVO:00000209|ENVO:00000569|ENVO:01000036; material: ENVO:00002151; isolation source: viral sequences binned using virsorter ...
CGTTATCGTTAGTTGCTGTTACTTCAAAAGGTTGATCAGCAGCAAATGTTAAAGGAGTAGTTGAACCAACTGTTATAGCAGAGGAATCTTGGTTAACATTACTTCTATCAGCATTTCCGTTAGAAAAACTAAAACCAGTTAAAGATCCTACATTCCAGTTATCTGAAACAATATCAGAGAAAGAACCATCACTAAATGCTCCTGCTGTAACTGTATCTACATATTCGCCTGTTCTTCTATCACAGTTAGTCTCAGTCCCTATCCCAGAATCACTTTCAAATTGATCTATAAAAGTATTCGTTAAGTTATAAGCTGCTCTATTAGTATCAACCGCAATCTGTAAAGCTAACTTGGCAATATCTTTTCTAATATTTGTATCGTCATAAATAGTATTGTTATCAGTCGGAGTTGACCAAGAAACAGACCCACCAGATCCACCACTTGTTAAGACCTGCCCTGCTGAACCATAGTTGGCTCCTGCAATACCAATCTGTCCAGCGGAAGCGATTCTTAACCGTTCCGTTCCACTTGTACTAAGCCCTATCTCATTAGTCCCATAAAATAAACCAGTATCAGTATCATCTCCAGTTACACCTGGAGCGGCTGCTGTATTTGTGCCTGTGATTTTAGTAGCCATGATTCAAATAATAGCCCAAACTGCACCAGATGGAACTGTAATAGTGACTCCACTGGCGACAGTTGGTTGAACACTAAATGCGTTGTAATTAGTAGTTAAAGTTGTAGAAGTTGAAAGAGTTTGCGCCATCTGGATAAGCCCCGATTCTCCTCCACCTCCACCTGCAATTTCTCCCCATTCATCTGTATATCCTTCAAACTTTCCAGTTGTTGAGTTATATCTAAAATGACCTGCTGCTCCTGTGGGTCGTTGACCTGTTGTACCTACAGGAACCTTAATTGCATCGGTATAATTATGAATTACAGAGCCAGTAAATGTTCCCCCAGCAAGAGGCATTTTAGAACTATCAGTCGTAGCATCTGTTGCCCAAGATAAAGCTCCAGATCCATCGGTCTTTAGGAATTGACCTGCGCTTCCATCTGCACTTGGAAGAGTCCAAGTAACATCAGATGTAATACTTGCTGGTGCTTGAAACGCTACATAATTACTTCCATTACTATCTGCTTCTCCAAAACGTAAATCTTTCTGATTATCTATTAACAAATCACCCGTTAAAGTGCCTCCAGCTAAAGGTAGCTTTGAACTATCTGTAGATGTATCAGTTGCCCATTCTAAATTTGTCGGAGTAGAGGCATTGGCCTTTAGTACTTGGTTCGCTGTAGGAGCTGCACTTGGCAAAGATACGGTATAACTGGCATCTGAACCTTTATCTGTTGCGCCTTTTATTCCTACATAAGCCGAACCATTTGAATCCGCTTCATATAAACGAACCTCTTTAGCATTATCGACAGAAAGATTATCTGTAGTTGTTATCGCTCCTGACGCTAAAGAAGTAAGCGTTCCAACAGAAGTCAAACTTGAAGTAACAACAGTGCTTTTTAACTCTGTTCCCGTAAGAGTTCCAGCCGCAGCCGTTACTGTTATTGCCGCTGTCCCATCAAAGTCAACACCATTAATGGCCCTCGCTGTTGCCAATGCAGTCGCAGTTGCCGCATTTCCTGTGCAAGATCCTGAAGACCCAGAAGCATTACCTGTAACATTCCCTGTTAACGCCCCTACAAAACTTGTTGCTGTTAATGCGCCTGTATTTGAATTAAAAGTAAGAGTAGTTGCTGTTTTTGCAGGGAGTGAACCACTTGGAGCGGTAGCGAACAAAACAGAACAAGAGGTATCTGTAGATTCAGCGGCAACAGTCAGATTAGTAACTGTGGTTGCGGTAGTCGCTGTAGCTGCATTACCTGTGTACTGAGTAGCAGAAAGAATTTGCGTACCAGCAACCTTTAAGACTTTCCCAGAAGCAAGATCTATATGTTCTGAACTTGTCCAAGCATCTGTCGAATCAACCCAATTCCAAGTCTTATCACCATCTGTCGAATCAATCGTTATACCAGCACCATCAACAGCAGCATCATTACCATTACCCTTTGCAATCTCTATATTTTTGTCTTTTACAGTAAGCGTAGTGCTGTCAATAGTGGTCGTGGTCCCGCTTACAGTTAAGTCACCTGGAATCGTGACAAGACCAGCAGAACTAATCGTTATTCTTGCAACCCCACCTGTCGCCAGCAATAAGCCATTTGATCCACTTTGAGATAAGCCTGTATCGTTGTCCCCCGTAAAACTAAAACTTGGAGCAGTTTCACTACCCGCTGGCGCATTAGATAAAAGATCTTCAAAAGTAATCTTTTTATTTTTATCTCCGCCTGACTCACTTTGGTCAATTATTGGCAGTACATCAGTAGCCGCTGGTGCGGTTAAAGCTGTAAATTCTGAGATCTTACGATTTGCCATGACTAGAACTTAATGATGTAAACGAGAGCAATAGATCGAGGTCTGTTCTCGCTACTATTAGCTGTCCCGCCAGTATTACCTGCACTGGCTGAGATTCCTGTCGTGTTGCTTTGAATTTGGTTTCCTACATAATTGCCTGGGCTTTGGCTATCCCTATCTGATACGTTTCCTCCACCACTGCCAGAAGTTCCAACTCTTACATTATGAGTATGTCCAGGGTCAGTAATGCTAACAGAGTGATTATGCTGTTGCATTTGTGAACCTTGTGCGCTACCAAAAGTCCTCCCAGTATCAATACCTCTTGAATTATCCCAGCCTCTTATAAATTCTCCTCGGAGATCAGGAAGTAGGAAAGTGGAACTACCATCACCTGCGCCAAAAGTAGTTCCAATTACCGCAAATAATGTTGCATAAGTTGATCGACTAATTGTGGCTCCATTACATTCCAACCAACCACTAGGAACAGTTGAAGAACCGAAACTTGTTATAGAACCAGAAGGTACGCCACCTACTTTCTCCCATGTTGATCCTGAATAAGTCTCAACTTGAGACAATGTGCTATTAAAACGTATATCTCCAGTTGCTCCTGTTGGTCGTTGAGCAGTCGTTCCAACAGGCAACTTCAAACTCGTTGTCCCTGTTAAATCAAGCTCTGGTGCTGTTACTGTTCCAGTGAACGTAGGGGAAGCTAACCCTGCCATCCCAAGGTTTGTTTGATTAATCGCCCCTAGTGATATCCACGCATTATTGGCTCCGTTCCTGCATTTTAAAAGGTTATTACTAGTATCTGCCCAAAGCATATAAGCTACTTTCGTAGCAGGTTCCGAACTCCCACTATTCAAAGTCTGAATAGCATCTAAAACATTATTGACATCAGTACGAAAATTTTGTCCATTGGCATTACCAATATCGTAGTCATGTTGTGCCATTAAGTGACCTCCTTACCAAAACCTGACGCTCCCCAAACAAATGGTCGAGCAACAGCAGAACTTCCATTCTTAAATGTTACTTGGAATCCTGTTCGACTCAAGTTTGCCAACTCATAAAAATCACCAGTTTGTTGGCCCGTGGGAGTAATCACAACGTTTGGAGTGTTTTTAAACGCATTTGTAAAGGTCACAGTGTAAGCAGATGACCCTGTTGTGACAGGAGTGGAAATAGATTCAGTCCGTCCCTGTAATTCTAGTACAGCTCCGAGTTCTGTGACTTTTATATTTTGGTTCGTATCTGAACAAGTTAATTTTGCTTTGAACTGTATATACCTTCCCTTCACAAGAACATTGCTAAATTCCCTCCATGTTGTCCAATTTGAATTATCTAAACTTGTTCGTAAATAAACAGCACAATTAGTTTTATCTGCTTGAACTGCTCCAACTGCATCTATATCACCCCAACTATCAATCAAATCTGTTCTTGAATCCCATAAGCTATTCAAGAAGAAGCCGTTAGCTTTTATATTTCTCCTGATATTTACAGCATAGGGTTGTAATAAATCAACCGAATTAGCAAAAGTATATTCACCACTAGCAGCCGTAGCATTATTGGTAACTGTCAATTTCAAAGCATCTAAACTTGCATCATATTCCGTACTTGAATCTGTCCCGCTAAAGTTTCCTGTATGTTCATCAACAGTAGAAACAACTAACCTCCCAGAAGGCACTGGATAATCAATAACAACTCTTGTAGACTCCCAATCTGAATCTGATCCTCCAGGGGTTCCCGATTGTCTTCCTCCATCATCCTCAAACTTAAGTAAATACGTTCCATCAAGTAAAGGAACTTGCTTTTGTGTTTGAGATCCCGTGGCTGCAACAACGATCTCTTGTGCATCTTGCCAAGTAGCAGCACTCGTCAACTCAGAATGACGAATTAAAGTCTTGCCTCCCAGTAATACATCAAGTTCTGTTGATCTATTCCAACTAAGAATTGCACTTGCTTCATCAATAGGAAGGAGACTAACTCCTGTTACTTGAGCAGGATTAGCTGTTTTCCCTTGAGCGACAAAAGGACTTAACGTCGCTGGTGATGTTGAACGCAGACCAGAAGCACTAACGTTATAGACCTCAATTGTATAATCTCCATCAACAGTATCTAAGATCTCATAAGTCTTAGATCCTTCAACTTCTCTACCTACCCAGTTTCCACTTTCATATCTCCAACGAACATAAGCATTGTCATTACTACTTGTCCAACTAAGAATAATTTTCACTCTCGCAATACCTGTATTCTCATAAATAATCTCTTCTGCAACTAAACCCGAAGGTGCTGATGGCGCAACATCTAAATTACTAATATCTCTTTTAGTTAAGGCTATATTTGCTTCAACGTGAGCATACTTACCTGCGTTATATTCATTTGCTGTAATCGTATAAGTTGAACCATCTTGTTCCTCTATATTTAAAACTCTCCATGTAGATGTTTTAAGATCTGTAGTCTGATAGATCCAAACACTATTTGCATTAGGAGCAGCAGAAAAAGCATGTCCAACTACTGAGATAACATTTGATGCAACACCACTAACTGTTTTCGTTTCTACTGATCCATCAGGCAACAGAACAGATAAAGTCGCTCCAAGTGTATAACTAATACCTGTAATATCATCAACAGTAACAGCCGTTGTTGTTGCTGATTTGATCCTTCCTCCTCTCCTCTCCCCACTCTTTAATGGATCTGCAATTTCTATAATCTGGCCTGGTCTAACAACTACTCCAGCATCAATTGAAGTCGAGAAAGTAACAATTTCTCTCTCCAAATTCTCCATGTATAACAGCCATTTAGCAAGACGATTAGCTTGACCTCTTGATGTACAAGCTATGGCATTAATATTTTTAATTACCGTTCCATATCTTGCTTGAGATCCTGTATCTATTACTTCTTCATAATTTATATCTTTCAATTCTAAATCCAAATATTTAGCAACAACAACTGTAGGTCTTGTCCTCTGACTTGTATTTGAATAAGAGAAACCAGGCTCTAAGACATTTGCCAATGTAAATAAATAACTGGCATCAGTAGGACTGTCTTGAGTAATAGTTAAACCACCTGCTTCCCAGTAAGGCATTGCCCTAAATACCGAGCATAAATTATTAATAACGCTATAAGCTTCTCGTTGATTACCAATAGCGATATTGCAAGCAAAACGAGGCTCTGTTGTACCTGCACCTGTACCATCGTCAACTTGTTGTGAACAATATTGACTCGCTGAGTAAAAAGAAAACTTGTCTAATTCTCCTGATGTCAAGTGATCCCCAAGTCCGTACCTGGAGGAACTCATCAAATCATACAAGCACCAAGCTGGATCATTTGTCCATTGTGCTGCGCCTAACGTTCCATTAAATGTCCCTGAATATGACAAACTTCCATCTGCTCTAACAGTGGCGTTATGAGGAATTTTTACTTTAATTCCTTTTACTCGATATTTTCTAGTTGGTATATTTGAAAATTGTTCAGCATCAACACGTAAACCAACTAATGCACTATTTGGATAAGTCCTTTGATCGTATTTTATTTCTACATAGTTGAGCCATCTAAATTCATTCGCTAGTCTAGAACTTGTACTATCCGCAGTAACTCTGCTAACTTTTACATTAACTGGAAACGCACCATCTAAATTAATTAAATATTCTTTTTGGTATAAATCACCTGTCCTTCCTGTTATTCTACCTGTCAAACCTGAGACTTTATTTGAATAACTACCTCCACTATATTGAACAGCTATTTCTAATTCTATACTAGTACCGTAAATATCACCTTCGTCTGAAATTTGCTGCAATTGAGGGACACTAATAATAACTTTTACAGCATCAACATCACTATCTGTTATTTGAATAATTCTTGGAGTTCCCTGCTCTATAGTAGTGAATGATGTAGGTTTAGTTGTCTCTGTATTCGTCGTTATAGGAATATTTGTTTGATTAGAAGTACCTGTTCTAACTTCATAAGAAACATCTTTAAAATTCCAGCTTCCATCATCTGCCTGTAACTGTGTGTTATTTAAGTAAATAGATTTAGCACCATCTGATAAACCTCCTATTTCACCTTCACTAATTAAATCTAATACCTTCGCAAATGCCTTACTGTCAAGATTATCCTTGGCTTCAGTAGGGGCCTTATTACCCCCACCTCCACCTTTACCACCACCACCAGAACCAATAACTATGCTCATGCTTCCACCTGATTAGTATCAATTCCTGCTGAGATCGTAACCGATCCAGTAATAGTTTCTCCATAAACAACAGGGACAGCTACCCCTGCTCTTGATGTATTTTGTATCCCACTAAAACTGAAAGACAATCTAGGATCTTGTTCATGCTCAGGTATCTCAGGTATAGGAGTTAACAAACCAGAGATACCATTTAAGACCATTGACGCACCAATAGCACTAGCCATAGTTCCTACCCCAGCCCAGAAAGGCGAAGAAGCCGCAGCCGCTTGTGCTGCTGCTGATCCTCCTGCAAACATACCTGCACCTGGGAAGAAGAATGAAGCTCCAATAAGCACTGCTCCTATAATTATTCTTCCCGTATTACCTCCTGCTCCTCCGACTACAGGAATAATCTGAATATCACTTTGCCCAGTTGGATAGTGCAATTCTTTCTCGGTCAACTCCCAATCATTTACAACAACCCTATAACTCCTTTCTGCCATGTATCTTTCTAACTCAGGCCAATTTGCAACTAGAAATCGTATTGATTGTGCAGCATTAGCAACATCAGCCTCAAGGACTCTTTCTCCTACAAATTTTGCAAGATCTCCGTAGAGTTTTACCTTACGTAACATAACGAATCCTCCTACCAGTACATTTTAATAGCCATTCATCCAATAAGTCACGACTTGAAAGCCTATTTTGTAAATGATGAAGCAAAATCTGTTGACCTAAATAAACCCCAATATGATTTAACCCCCTAGAAGATATTGACATTAACAATAAATCTCCTTTTTCTAGATCCTCATCCTCCTTTAACTCTCTAAATCCAGTTTCTTTAAAACACCCTTCAAACATAGGTTTATTGATAAATTCATCTGGATCGGTTGGCCTTTCCCAATCTTTTAAGACAATTCCTTTTTCTTCTTGATACCAATCTCTACATAGACTCCAGCAATCTTGTACACCCCAAACCCATGTTCTTCCTATAAGTGGAGCTTTGTAACCACATGGATCGTATTCAACCCATTGATTCAAATTAGGTTGAACAATCCACCATTTAACACCTGACTTTTCACACGCAACCTTATCTGCTTCACTCGGCTTTGGGCTTGTCGTTGGATGACTATGAATTACTGCCATAATTTCACCTGTATCTTCTGCTTTAGCCCAATCCAAAGGATCTAATATGAATTGATCTTCTGGATTAACAGCTAAATTTCCACAAGGCCAATACTTCTCTTTCCCTTTTACAACTATTAAAAGACCACAAGATTCTCTTGGATCTTCCCTTTTTGCATGTTCTAGCGCATCATCCTTCCACATTAGGAATAGAACGAGCCAATGCCAGGGAAATCTGCTGGTAATACTTGTCTCTTAGGTAGGCGAACACCATCAAGGTCAAAACTTGCCGCTAATTCAAATTCAACCATTTCTCTATTCTCTCGTGCTTTTCTCGATATGTAATAAATTTCGGAAGGGAAGGTAGCTGATGCATCTGGTGTTCCATATGGATTTGTACCTTCTTCTTGATCTATAACATATCCATCTTCTTGAACAATAAAATCCGACGTACTCCCTTCAATTAAAAAATCTCCACCATCAAAGTTTGTGTTATCTATGTAACGCTCAAGAGTTCTAATTCGTGTTACTTTTGCACCCTCTAAACCCTGTGAGAGAGTGAGAAGTAGTGTTGTAAAAGTACCTAGAATATTCGATATTCTTAGAGTCGGCCTTGGTAATTGTTTGCCATTAAATTCAAACCCTGATGCCTCAATTGGCATCCTTGTATATTCTAAATTATTGAAGATAATATTTGCATTGTTATTATCTGAAGTTCCGTTATGAAAGTAATAAGTTGTCGTTGAACCATGAATATCATTATCTAGTTGTAATTGGAATAACTCAATTACACTACTAGGATTTATCTTCTGTAGTTCAGATACAGGTACAGCCATCTAAGGTTCAAATACTTGTTGAAATGTTGCCCTAACAGTTGCTCTGTTCACATAAGGAATTGTCTTTGTCCAGCTTATACAAATCCATTTATAAGCAGTAGATGTATCAGGAGGAGTCCAATCAAATGACGCACCATCATCTATCCTCGCCTCAAGAAATGCTTCTATAGAATCTGCATCTGTTTCCGATATGTTCACCCAACTTAAACTCCAAACTTTAGGATCAATGTTCTGTCCAAACTTAATTCGATGTATATAACCATCATTAAATCGAGTAGTACGGATCTTAGGTTGGCTAGTTTTAGTAGCTCCATATCCTTGAGTTATAGAAGGGAAAGTTGCCATTAGCGTAATAATCCTCCAGGTCTTCTTTGTTTAATTAGTTCTGCCTGTATAGCAGCACCTAACATCTTGCCTAATGCTGCTGATTGATCTGCGTCACCTTCTACAGACGAACCAGAAGCATCAACATTCACCGTTATATTACTAGTGCCGCCTCCTCCTAATTCATCATTAGGTGTGATATGTCCACTGCTTTTAGGTGTAAATAATTCTGGTCCTTTTTCTCCGACTATGTAAGATTTATTCCCTGTAACTGGACCTCCTTCTGCTCTCGTTCCACTAAGCCATTTTCCAAATCCTCCCATCCCTCCAAACAGAGAAGTCATTCCATATTGAATCAACATCCTTCCAATACTATTTAATACGCTTGTTGCTACTTGTCCTAAAGTCTTAGTACCTTGGATTGCACCTTCAATAGCACTTGTTAATCCATCACCTATTGTTTCTCCTATTTTCCTATAAATATCAAGACTAGCTTGTAAATTTTCTATTTCTTGTGCTTTTGCTCTATATGCTGCTTCATCAAAATCCTTATTATCCTTCTTTAATTCTCTGATTTTTGCCTCAATTTCTGCTCCTCTTTCACCAAGTCTATATGTATCTTCAATAACTAATTTTTTCTCTTCTAAAGTTAAGAGGGACGCTTTATTTAAAGCAAGACGGACTTTTTCCTGTTCATCATCTATTCTCTGCTGATCTAATATTGCCTGTCGTTCTTTGATTTGTTCTTGAAGATCAACTAAAGAAGGCAGATCTCCTGTCCCTCTTACTTTCCCTTTATACGGGCCTTGGCTTCTGTCGGTATATTGCTGAACCATCCAATTCAAATCATTTAATTTTGCATCGTTATATTCATTCGCAATTCCTCGATCTAATTGTGATTTACCAGTTATTCCTTCTGTCAAATTCTTTAAAATACCTGCTGCATTAACTAAACCAGCTAATCCTGCACCTACCTCTGTCATAAATTGTTTCCAAGCATTGCTTAACTCTTGACTCTCCTTGCCAAACTGAGCCAAATCGTTGACTCCTTTTGTCCCAACAAGCCCTATCATTTTTTCTCTAGCTAAAGCAAAAGCTTCTTCCTCTGCACCAAGCTTTTCTAATAATTTCACTTGTCTCTCAAATTCTGTCCCTGCTACACCTAATCTTTCTACTAAAGGAGTTGCATCTTTCTCCACCGAATTCAAGGCTTGGCCTACATTTGCCATCTGTCCCATAAACGCATCTACTTGTTGACCTAATGCACTAAGTAGGATCTGCGCTCCAAACCCTTTGCCTCCCATACTTAAAGCAGCACCAGTTACACCACCAGCAACAGATCCAAAACCACCACCAAACAAGAGTGGAAAACCAGCTCCTAACATTAAACTTTCACCCATTCTCCCTCTCCTTGCTCCTCGCTCTTCTCTTCTTCTCTTATCAGCGTTGGCTGCATCTTTAGCTGCTCTTAATTCTGCTTGTCTAACTTTTTCAATAGCATCGAGTTCTACTTTTTTCTTCCTCGCTATTTCTTTTAATTCATTTTGAAGAACTAATTTATTAAATTTCGCTCGTTTAGCTCTCGCTTGTCTTATAACTTTCTCATGCGCTAATTCTTTATCTCTGGCTTCTTTTAGCCTTCTATCTCTATCAGCAATCTTATCTGCAAATACCTCCTCAAAAGGCTCACCAGATTTAACCCTCATAACTTGTTCTTTTTTCGCTTCTCTTCTAAGTTCTCTTTCTAATTGTCTCTTACTTTGTAAAATCTTTATATAGTCTGCTTCAGTTGTATTTCTCTGATTTAATTTTTGTATCTGAAGATCTAAATCTTTCTGAATAAGTTGCTTATTTGTTGGTCCTTGGTCTGCAAATCTCTTATTCTCTTTTCTCTGTTCCCCACCTAAAACCATATCCCTAAGATTCTGTGCTACACCTCTTGGGGTTCCTCCTTTCCCCTGCATCATCATAAACATGGCATTTAAGCCATCAGAGAAAGCTTTAACCTGCCTATTTAATCTCCAGATTGTTGCAGAAGCTTCACTTTCCCATCTCTTAAATCCTGCAATAGCTCCAATCGTCCAGCTCGCAGCACCTAAAACTTTAGTAAGACCTGTATATGCAATATTTACAGTTGCGACTGCTTCAGTGACTCTTGTTACCCATTGAGAAGCTGCCTTGGCATTGTTAATCCACTGGTTGTTTAAAAATCCTAATTTCCCTGTTAGAAATTCAATTGAACGACTCAGAGTTATAACACCAGCAGCTTGTCCTGCTCCCCCAAATTTTCCTCCAAGTAAATTCCCAAATAAATCCTTCGCTCCTCTAATCGTCCCAACAACTCCTTGCCATGCTCTCTGCATAGCCCAAATATCTACATTTATTGCAGCTTGAATTGTCTTAGCTTTTAGAAGTTCTACGTTAGAAGCAAATTGAGCTTGTTTGACAGCAACTACGGCTTGTCTATATGGCCCCCTAATAGACGCATTTATATTATTTTGTATTTCTCGACTTCTTGAAAGTTCTCTATTTAATTTCGTGACCCCTGCAATCTGAGACTCGATAAGTTTAGGTCGAACTACTTCTAATCCTCTGGAACTGCCAACACCAATCGGAGAAGAAGGTGGTAATCCTATCTTTGGACCTCCATCATCTGCGCCACCTAATCTCGAACCTGGAGCAGCTTTAGGGAATAAAGATCTTAGACTTGTACCTAAACCTACTTGCCTAGAAGTTTTAATAAAGTCAATCATATTAGCTTCTGCTTGCCTTACACCTTTTCCTAAGTCATAGAAAAATTTCGTACCTGCAAGAATTGCTGCACCACCAGCAACAACACCAGTGAGCGCACCAGCGTGTGCAACTGTAAATCCAGCTAAAGCGGTGGCTGCTTCTGTGACCCTTCTATTAAAAGCTGGTAATCCTGTATTCCCCTTACTTAAAACCCTTAGTGCGCCATCAAAGGCATATAACTTCGTAATAAGAGCAGCAATCTCTCCTTTCTTTCCAATTAAAGTCCCAAGAATTCCTCCAGTGACCATTCTTGCCACCCCTGGAGGTCCAGACATGGTTTTGACCGATTTGGCTAATTTATTAACAGACTTTTCAGCTTTATTCGCTTCCTTTGCAACAAGTCCAAAACCTTGTTTAGCAATATGATCTAACTTCTTATCTATACCTACTAAAGATTTATCAATACGATCTAATGTCTTACTGAGTTTATTTACAGCACGATTTAACTCAGTATCCTTAACCTTAAATTCAATTAAGCGGGTATAACTAGCCAAGCCCTGCTAAAAAGAAAAACTACCTCTAGCTTACCTTGTTTGTGTTCGACTAGCAGCACCTCTTTGAGCAGCTTCTCGATCTCTTTCCATTTCTTCATTTTGTAAAGCAAAAAAAGCAGCCCAATTTATCATTTCTTCTCTCGTCAAAGTTTGATTTAATTCTGCCACTGTTTTCCCTAACTCTTTTGCTAAAGAATAGACGAAACGCACTTCACCTCTAGCTTTTCAATTCTGCCTTAGCTTCATCCACCTCCTTATCCGTTCCAGATTCAAGCATTGCTAATTGAATTTCCTGCAAGACAGCAGCTTCAACCTCTCTTCTTAAAGCAGCCTTGTCACCATCTTGAAAAAGTCTTACACCATCTTTATCTAAGGCTTTCTGAATCATTAATGCTAAAGCGAAATCATTCGCATCCTCCGTATTTCCAGTTTTTTTCTGGATAGATTCTCTCTCAGCAATAGTTAAGGGATGCCAATAAACAGTAAGGATTGACTCTCCATTCTTTACTACTTCGTGCTGATAAAGCTGACTAACTCCAAAGTTATTGCGGAGCAGCTCAATGGCTTTTGACATAAATAGGTCTGGTTTCTACAATAATATTATACTAGGCGTTTGCTGAAAACTGACAAGTGATAACCCCCAAGTAGTGTGATTCATCTTCATTTTCGACAACGCCAGGACCAACAATCTCTCCTGCTCTTGGTTTACAACTAAATGTATCCGTATAGTTAGAAGCATTAATAGACGTTAAACCATCAATTACTGACTCACTAATTGCTGATAAAACAGAAGTGCCTTTATTCGTTGGAACATAAATACTGCATTGAACAAAACCAGCATAATAATCACTAGCCGCACCTTGATTCTGAACAGTAGATTGTCTGAAATTAATTGACATCACTACATATTTCTTAGTTTTACTAGGAGTAATATATGGAACATTGTCAAATACCATGATTACTGTCCCATCAGCCGCTGTAACTGCATCATTAACAGCTTTTTCAAAAGCAGCTCTAACGTTTACAAGTGTCATAGTTTCAAGTAACTAATACGGTTTGCATCATCAATATCTCCACCAACTCTAATATCAGGACGCTTGTCAGTAAAGAATCTATCAATCTTCTGATCCAAACCCTCTGCAAAAGAACCTGAGCCTCCTGCTAAATAAGCAAATATCTGAGATTTAGGAGACATAACAGCTTCGGGAGCATATTTCGTTGTATTTCCTATAAAAATTGATTGATTGGCTTTAAAGTTAGTAGGGACTTGATGCCTTTGTTTCAAGAGAGGTCTATAACCTGGCAAAAGTTTATTCCCTTTGTATTTAATTCTTGCCCATTGTGAAAAATTCTCTCTTTCATCTTTCCTATTAATTCTATTTAAACTAGCTTTCCAACTAGACGCAAAAAAACCTGTCAATACTGGACTAACACCTCCGTCTTTTGTAAACATACCCTTATTGGATAAATCATTTACAACAGCACGAACAAAACCATTAAGTTGAACTTCTATCTCCTCTTTTAAATCATCACGAATCATATTGGCAAAATCCCTTGCCTTCATTTCCGTATAAGAACCACCTTCCCTAGCCATCAGAATCTCACCTGAATTGTATATAGATAAGGTTGATCGCCACCCTTCGTTATTACATCAACAATCTGTGCTGTTTGACTCCCACCTGCATAACTCAAAATTATTTCATCATCAAAAGTAGGTTGATGACTATTTATTAAGTCAGGTGTTAAATGTAATTTCGCCTTTCTTACTTCTCTACCTTCTTCCTCTTCTGATTGTATGAACTCAATCGCAACTCTAATATTTGAATAAGTTGTAGTTGTAATAGCTTGTGTCCCAGTACTGACGTTATAACTGCCTTTTGAATTAGCAGAATAAGTGATCGTAGTGTTTAAATCCGACCCAAGGTCAGCAACTACTCGTTTAGCGATGCTTCTTAATTCTGCTTCTAATGCTCCTGCCATGATTAACCTCTAACTGTTCTTACTTGATAGCTACCAGAACCACCAAGACAATAAGCTCCAAGGTAACTTTGTAACCAAGGGTAAACATCAAAAATATTATTAATCGTTCCGACACCTTGACTAGCAGTGTTGTATTTCACTTCCATGTCCCCTACTTTAACTTGTTCATAAATTCCATCAGTTCCTTTATTTCCTGTAACAGCGTCAGTCTCATTTGCCAATGCTCTAGCCAATTCGTACTGTGCATACTTAATGCTTTTCGGTATGGCTGTGCATACCAATTCAACATTGTCGACCTCGTAATTGTTTCGGGGCCATTTAAGAG
>VTLG01012497.1_pt1 | contig 14444 bp, 20 predicted proteins | sample 4694571 | NCBI WGS metagenome assembly VTLG01 (sample SAMN12604809, study PRJNA352737) | marine metagenome | biome: ENVO:00000447; feature: ENVO:00000209|ENVO:00000569|ENVO:01000036; material: ENVO:00002151; isolation source: viral sequences binned using virsorter ...
AGGGATTAAGTGAGGGTTCTCTTCCCAGTAAGCAGCAGCCTCAGCCCCGATGAGCCCTGAGACAGGGCAAGGAGTCCCTGCATCGGCCATACTTGTCCAAACACGATGGTCCTGACACAAGATTGCCACCGCACTCACTTTCATGCCAAAAGCGAACTGGGTCTTACTTAATTTAAGAAGCTGACACAGCTGGTCGTCTATTAGAACGCCTGTAGCAACACCTAATACATTATTTTGAACTGCCCCACCGATGCCAACTTTACATATGTCGCTATTAGAATTAGGCACCACAGGTGCATTTGCCGTTGGAGGCGTGTTGTTAACCACTGTGCTGGAGACAGTATTATCTCCCGCAGACGAGGTTTGTATTGATAAATACATAAAGACAACAGTCATGAAGGCACAAAATAAATAAAAGTATGCTTTAAACATTTAACACCTCCAACGCCTTCTTGCTTGTCTTAATCTTGAATTTGGATCTTTTGCTGCTTTAGGAAATTTTTTCATTTGACCAGCAGATCTTGCACAGAAAGATTTTCTACGTTTTGCAGCTTTACTACCGGGTTTAACTTTACCCGTTACAGCGGTTTTTAATTTAGAGCCGGGATTTTCTCGTCTATAACGAGCAACCCCAGCTTTAGTCATTCCCGCTCCAGATTTAGTGGAGCGGAAATATTTTTTAGTTTTTGGTGGCTGTTTATCTGCCATTATGCAAAAAAGCAAGTTAAAGAAGTTACATTAGTAAGTGTTGCATGTATTTGCGTTGCAAATCTTATGCCATCATCACCAATATAAGTTTCAATTACTGCGGTAGCACTACCGGGAGTATCGATATCAAACAAGGTACTTCCAGTGCTTGAATCTTTTAGAACAATGCTTCCGGCAGACCCTGCACATACAGCATGGATAGCAATAAGTCTTGCTGGTTTTGTAGTCACATTACCTGTAGAAGTGACTTTTGCCATACTTGTATTGATCATTGTTTACTCCTAACTTAAGTTATTATTTTGTATGTACATAACAGTTACAGTAGCTGCACCAGTGGTACCATCGTCACTACCACCAGCAAAATCTGCTAAAACTGTAAGATCAGATGTACCTACGTTTGTTGCCTCTGTGTCTAAAGTTCCACGAGTAGTCGCTAAAGCTTTTACGTTCACTGCATCAAGAAATGCGTTTGGATCACCTGAAGTCCCTACGCTAACAGTAGCAGTACCACTGTCATTGCTAACTGTAGTAACGTTTAAAATCACGTCTACTATCTGAGAGTTAGCAGGAACTATTGCACATACTTGATCGGCTGCGTCTGCTCCTATGATATCGATTACTTTAGATTGTGCCATAACGGCAAAGCCAGTGTTAGCACTAGCTCCTTCTCTTACAGAACCCGCTTTAATCGGACCTGAAAATGTAGTTGTTCCCATGTCTTACTCCTTTGTAAGTCCCCTAAGGGTCATGTTAATAAAATTTTATTTTGACATAAAAAAAGGGCGGAGTCAAAGACAACCGCCCTTTAGCATTCATGCAAACTGTTTATTATGCTCCGGATGTTCCGAAAATACCTCTAGGATCTGAGAAACCAAATGAGTATCTCTCTCTAGCTTTGTATCTGACATTACCTGTATCGAAATCACCTTCCATGTTTGTGGCAAGTGGAGTTCTTGTGAACATTTTCAATCCATTAGGTGCATCAGTTTTAATGAAGAATGCGTTAGTGTCAGTTAAGAAGTGATTTACAACGTAACCTTCAGGTATCATTCCCATGTTTCTGATAGCGTTAATGTCATTGTCAGCAGTTCCAGTTCTTAAAGCTGAAGCCATCAATCTGTCAGCAGTAAACTGTAATTCTTTTGGAATTATAAGTTTTCTACCTTGTGTTGCGATTTTAAGACCACGCTCATCTACGAATGCAGCAATGTCAATCAAAGATTGCTCAAGTGATGTTTCATTAAGATCAGCATCTGTTGCTAATCTGTTTGATAAAAGACCACCTTGTGCTAATGGGTGTTGTGTGTTGATAAGTGAAACACCGTCACCACCAGGATTAGTTCCTGCAGCACCTGCACCAGCAAAAGCTGTGTTTAAAACGTCAGCACCTTTTACTTGCTTTGTGTTTGCCATTGATCTTGCAAGAGCTTTTGTGTAACGAGATGAAAGCTGATCGTAAAGATTGTCTTCGATTGCCTCTTCTGTTATTGCAAAACCTAATGCAATTGTTTCGTGTGTGTAGCGTGAAGTGTAAGCTTCAACTGCTGTGTCGAAAGATATACCGGCACCCTCTGCCTTTGTTGGAGCAGAACCGAAACCTGATAACATTACCTCTTCTTCAAACGCTCTGTCTGAAGTTTCGTTATCAAAGATTTCTGCGTGTTCGTTTTCATATCTTGCGTATTCCAGGCCAAATAGTGCATTTAAACCCGGCTCTAACTCTTTAACGAGTTGACTTCTAGATATAGCCATAGTTTAACCTCCTATATGCCTGTTGTGTCTCTATACTGATGCTTATTAATTCTAACAAGAATGTTAGCATTAGCAGAGTCATAGTCACTGTTATCAGGATCTGTTGAAAGATCATATACAGCGAAGTTTGAAGCGTTGCTGGTTGCAAATGTGCTACCATCTAATGCTACGCCTGAAATACCTGATTTGGTAGATCCTGCAGCATATGTTGCGATGTTAGCAGTTGAACCAACTTGTGCTCTACCGCCATTTGCGTCATCTACTTTGACTTCGAAAATGACATCAGGATCACTGATTACGTTTGCAACTATATCGTCAGCTACAATCGCACCAGGATAGTGGTTTGAAAATGTTGGTTTTTGTGTTGTTGGGTCTGTATAGAAACAACCATTAAAAATACCAACAAGCTCAGCACCAGCACTTGATCCTCTTGAGATTGATCCGTTTGCATTAAGCACGACAGGATCTCCCATAAAGATGGAGTTCGTTTCGTTACTAGCAATAGTCATCTGTTGTTGACCTTGTCCGTTGTAAGCGGAACCTTGCATAAGAACTGGTCGAAATCCAAAGTTGCCTTGTTGATTTGCCATAATATTACTCCTTTGTAATATGTTGTTAGTATAGGTCGTTCAACAAACCGTGCCGATTACGACTTGTTTCCTGAACCAAAAGTTACTTTGGTTTGCCTTTGGGGTTTACTGATCGGCATCCGTGGATCCTCGATTTTCAACAGATCACTGTCGACAGCCTCTTTTTGGCTCTCGGTTAAGTTTTTGTAATAAGAGTTTCTCTCTTCAACAGTTTCTATTGGCATACGAGCTAACAGCAACCCACCTACCCCTATAACTCCTGCGTGTTTACCATCTTCAATGGTAGGAAGTTGCCAGTCAGGATATTCATCGGCTCGGACTAATTCCCAACCTTCTCTTAATTTTCCCATGACGTTTTTGTTATCGTCAAATCCTCTGACTGATTCCCTTATCCATCGATGTTTGTACCCATCAGGTGCTGGGGGTGCGTCTAATGATGAAGGTCGAGTCCATCCTTTTTTACGAGATGTCTTCTCCCTAGTCTCACTAGATCTTAGCGTTTTATTTACCATATTGTCTCCAATCTATACATATTTTGCGTATTGTTCAAGTGTAAGACCTAGTTTTTTTGCTATGGCAACTTGACTAGGTGTTAATTTAACTTTCTTTGATCCACTAGATTTTCCTGTTCTAGATGCTCCTGAAACAGTTTGAGGAGCTTTTTCTTTAGTTTCTTTTTCAAATTTTTGAGGAAACTGCTCTTTCATATATTGATTAATCTCAGAATAATACTCATCACTTTTTGGGTCATATCCTTCGTTTACTAATTTTTTATGATGAGCCAAAGCAGTAAAAGTCATGGCTTCGTCTTTACCAAACCAATCGTTTTCTTTTGCCCACTCTTCAGCTCTTGGATCAGGCTGTCTAGGTGGAGGTGTTTGCTCCGTTTGATTAGAGGTAGCTTTATCTTCAGTATTTTTAACAGCTTTATCTCTTTGCTCTCTTGAAACTATCGCTCTCTCTTCCTCAACTGCCAACTTTGATAAAGCTCTTTGAGCGTCAACCTCTGCGTTAATATCGTTATTTGCTCTAGCGTCTGCTAAAGCTTTTTTAGCTTGTTCAATCTGTGATTTAACCCTAGTTTCATATTCTGAAACATAATTAGCATCCAAAGATTTCATTTTTTCTTCAGCTTCTTGAATTTTCTTTTTAGCACTCTCAGCAAACTTTAGGGCTTCAGCCTCTCTTAGCTCCGATTTTTCAATTCTATCTAAAAGTTTTTTAATCCTTCTTTGAACATTTTTAGAATACTTATCTAAACCATCGTCTTTAGCTTCCTCTTCCTCTTTAGGCTCTTCTGTTTTTTCTTCAGAGGCAACCTCTACTTTTTCCTCTTGAACCTTCTCTTCTTTAGTAGATTCTTCTTCTTGAAGCTCAACCTCTTGACTTTCTCCTGTAGTGTCAAGGTCTACCATTTTTTCTTCAGCCATTTTTTTCTCCCTAATACAAAGTTAATATGTCTGTTGGATCTTTCACTGTGGACAAAATTTCATCATCATTCAATATTCTAATTTCTCCACCTTCAATTTTTACTCTAGAACCTGCGTATCTTGCAAAAACTACCCAATCACCTTCTTTACACCAAGGTCCATTTGGATATTTAGTTTTATCTGCATAAGCATCAGGTCCCATGTTTAAAATTAAACCAACATTAGTTGTAAGTTGTTGTTCCTCTATTGCTTTATCGGTAAGTAATAAACCACCTTTTGTTTTGTCCACACCTTTGTGAGGCAAAACTACTATTCTCCAACCTGTTGCTTGAGGAACTTTGTCCATAACAGGCTCTTTGCTTTCTTCTTTCTTCTCCTTAGTCTTCCCTTTTAAATAACTAGGGACAATTAATTTACTCATCTTTAACTACCTCTTTTAATAAATCTTGATAATCTAAAAACAATCCCTCTAATGCGTGTAACTTACCTAACTCATATTGATATTGATCGTAAGAGCTAACTTGTCTGCTTAACAAGTCATCCTTTTTCTCATCAATTTTTTTTGAAATGAGTTGTTTTACTTTGTAATCGAAATGGTCCACTATTGTGTAATTTTCTTAGATTTTTCGAAACTGCGGAGCCCAGCCATTCCGAGCAAGGCTGTGACTAACGGAAATAAAGTCGACATGTCAAGCTCTGGTAGAGGGTTATGTTGAATACTAAAAGCTGCCAATATAAAAACTAAAAATTGTTTTATTACAAATTCCCACGCTATGGCTAACGCACAGGACATCCCGATGAGGGGCCTCCACGACCTCTGCATTATACCACCAAAGCCTGTAGCTGTAGACTTAGCATCAGCCAAGTTAATATCCATTTGCTTTTTGCTTAGTTCAGCTTCTATTTCTTTGAGTTTTGTTTTTGCAGCTAACTTCTCTTCTTCTGAGGTGTGAACGCTGTCGATTACTTTCCCGACAGTTTCTACTAGAGAGCCACCGCCTAATATTTTATTAAGAACCAATATATACTCCTAACGCTAAGAAAACGATAGCTATGATAACATCTCGCTTCTTCACATTAGAAGTAAAGTTTTTCACTTTAGATAGTATTTGCACTGGTATTCCCATTAAAATACTCCTTCGAATTTAAGACCTTTAGATGCTATTCCATAACCTCGTTTGGTTTTTTTATCCTCAGGTACAGAGCCTACTGGCATAATCTTACCTGGTGGAATAGATAAACCTTGTGATTTAGGTCCCTTTTTAGGAGGGACTGTTTTTGTAAGTTTTTTAGTCATTAGTGCAACGTTAGACTTTTTTCATCATTTTGCAACCTAGAAATTTGATTAGCAATGTAAGCATCAGCTATCTGTTCACCATAAGCGTCAACTATTGTTTCACGACTCATAGCTAACATAACTTGAGCTAACTCAACTAAATTCATTCCTTGATCTACCTGACCTTGAACAAAAGTTCTAGTATCATTAATAATCTTTTGAACTCTCTTTTCAGTTTCTTTGTCCATGTTAAAACTATAATACTTATCACTTGGTCTTTCTAGATTTTTTTTCAACGCCTTTAATAACTCCTTTGTTAGCTGACGCATAAAAAACCTGTTTACCTTTTTTCTTTCCATATGTCTTCTCCATGGATTTCTTTATTTTACTACCCTTTTTTGTTAGTGGCATCTCTTCTTACCTGATTTAAGGTTTGTGTTGTCATTTTGTCGTACTGAACTTCTGCACGTTTATCTGCGATATCATAATCTTTTTGTATTCTTGCTTGATCTGTAGCCACTCTTTGTTTTAATTTTTCAGCATCTAATTGTAATTTAGCAGCATCTAACTGAGCATCAACTTGATCTTTTTGAGCGTTTTGAGCTAACTCTTGTTGTTTAAGTTGTATCACAGGATCAGGCTTACCTTGTCCACTAAGTTGAGCTGAAAGTTGCTTTATCTCTCCCATAAACAATGCCTCTAATTTTGCTATTGATTGATCAACTTGATCTTGAGTTATCTGACCTTGTTGCATTAAAAACATTACTTGTTCCTTTGCTTTTAGTGACACATGTTCTAAAACATGTTTTTGTAATTTCATGGCCATGGGTGGATTACCCAACACCATTTGATTAGTGCCAAAGATTAAATGATTTTGAATATGAGCATCATGATCTTGCCCCTCATACGCTCTTAACAAATTACTATCCAACAAATCAGCGTGTTCCATAGCGGGATCTTTTGGCTCAGTTGGAGAATCTTTTCTTAAAATTTGATCAATATCTTTAACACCTAGAGCCTCATACATTCTTCTAAAAGCCTCTTTTACATTGTGAATATCAGGAGCACTTTGAGCCAACTGTAACTCTGTTTGAGCTAAAGTCACTCTTTGAGTTGTAGAAAATATATTAGGATCTGAGACAGGTAAGACATCCACACGGTCACTAAAGTCCTCTGCCTTTACAGTTCTATCAGCACCCTCTACTGAGTATGGATAAGTCTCAGGTAGATAATCACGAAAAACATCAAACAATAATTTAAATTCTTTTTTCTGAGAATAGTGACATCGTTTATGTATTCCTGACATAACTTTAGAGCCCCTCTCTAATAATGCTATTGTAGTTCCAACAGGTGCGTTTTGATTTGCATCACCGACCTGTAAATCAGTTATAGCCGCAAATCTTTGTCCTGACTGAACAACAAATCCTAGTAGACTGTAAAGTGTTTGAGAGGGTTCTTTGTAAGGTAAAGGTAAGAGAGCATTTCTTAAATCACCATTAGGTGCATCTATGTCTCTAAATTCTCCTGGTTGTAAAGGCTCCGCATCATCTCTGATTCTAATGCCTCTTGACTTAAATCCTGCTGGTAAATTTGCTAAAGTACCTGCGTCTATTAATTGTCGTAAAAGTTGTGTTGCTGTTCTTGATAATGAACCAATCAAATGTATTAAACCAAGTCCGTAAAAACCTAAACCTGGTAAAAATTTATAATGAACAAAATATTTTTTCTTTAATTTTTTCTCATCACCTTTTTCATAATTTCTTCTAATACCCACTACTTTACCTGAGCTGTCTTCAATAGTTACAATGTAAGGTATTTTTATTCCTGTGGGCTCACCATCAATTCCTTTGTCCTCAAATCCCTCTAAATCTAAAGAAACATGAAACTCATAAAGTCTAACAGACTTATCCATGTAAGAAGGTTTTAACCCCTCTATCTCATCATATTTTTTTTGTACTTCTGTTGGCTCAGTCTCAGCAGGTAAAATTTCTATGTCTCTATAAAAACCTGATACTTGTTTTTTTCTAAAATCATTATAACTCATGTTGACTATCTGAGTTATTCTCTCACATGAATCTAAGTCACTTGCCATGTAGTTAACAACTAGATCCTCTGCTGGAACAAACTTTGATACAGCTCTATCCATTAACTCATCGTAATAAACTTTTTTAAAAGTAGAACCTGCAAGTGGTAAGTAAAATAACATTTGATCAAACTCAGGAGTATAATCATCCATTGTGTTTGTTATTTGATAATTCATAAACTCTTCAACTCTTTGAGCCTGAGAATATTTTTCAGGTGTCTCCTCTCCCATGATAACTGTCCTGACAGGACCACTTGAAGGCAATAACTCTTTATAAGCTGTAGCTTGAAACTGTGTTGCACTCTCAGCTAACAAAGGATGAGTAACACCACTAGCTCCCTGAAAAGGTCTAGTTCTCTCATCATACTTAGTTCCTAATAAATCTAAGCCTTTCATATAGGAGTCTTCCCAATCTTTTCGTGAAGACTTATCGTTTTCTAATTCTGCTAATAACTCATCACTGAGTCTATCTAATTCTGTTTCCTCCATGACCTCAGATAAATTTGAATAAAATTCAACTTCATCAGGTAATGTTTTCATCGGATCAAAATCTAATATTGCACCACCCTGTTCATCAATCTCTATATCTACTCCCTCAGGTGTAGGAATAGGTTGACCGTCAATCTCAACTTCAGTTTCTTTTTTTAAAATTTCAAGTTCAGGCTTACCACCTAAGTCTAAAGATTTGTCTATGTTATCTACCATATTTATAATGTTCGCATTTCAGGCACTGGGGTTATATAACCACCTTTGAATTTTTTAGTTGGCGGCGTAATTTTAATATTTGAAGTCTCGCCCTGTCGAAGTTCTGCATCGGACTCGGCTTTGAGTTTTTGATCGAGGACTTCTTGGGCCGCTGTTCCATAGTCTTTTGGTACACTTTTTACTCCTAACTTAGTATATAATCCTTGCTCAAAGTACCACCTAATGGCTTGAGTGTCACGAACTGTTTTACCTATCATCGTTGATAAGTCAGTCATAAACTGATCAAATTTTGTTTTCATTTTTACACTTGGAGTTCCGGTATTTTCTAAAATTTTCCCATCTTTATCCGTCATGATTTTTCCTTCAGTATCTCTCATGTACATCTTTCCACCCATTAATCTATTCATACCTCTAATGTTCCACATGTCAGTCACGTTGTTATCATCGGTTCCATAAAGATTAGCCATAAACTCACCAATCTTAGGACCAAAGGCTCTGTGTCCTGAATATATTTCATCCATTTTTACACCTGAGCTACCACCTAAATTACCATATAATTTTCTAAACTCATTTATCTCTCTGCCTGTCATTGGCGTATGCAAAAACTCTAAAAAAGCATCTAACCCTTTTTCCTGAATATAATTGTTAGCTAGGTTTAATTGTTTAGCTAAATTAGTTCCACGCACAGTCCATCCCTTTCCTGTGATAGGATTTGTCAGAGGTATTTTTCCTGTATCTGCAAATATGTCTGCAACTTGTAGAGCCACTTTAAAATCACTTCCAACACTAACACCTGAAGAGGAAATAGCAGTTGTAAAAACAACTAAGTCTTTAAGATTAGGATCTGTTCCAAATTTAGGATTAATTTTCTCAGCAATCTCCATCGCTTCTTTGACACCATCATCATACCAACCTACACCCGTCACCTCTTGACCTAACTGATAGTTAATCTCCTCCACTCCCTCTTTCAACATTGTTTTATAATCTTTATCTTTAAATATATCCCTCTTTACACCCTTATCTAAAAACTCCAATATGTCAGGAATTTTAGTTTTATCTTTTGTAACTAATTTTTTAACATTAGCTATAAAGTTTGTTCCTGATAATATTTGAAGAGGCTTCGACTTTTCTATGTCTTCTTTCTTAGGAGCGAAGGGAGTTATGTCTGATGGCTTGATCGGATCAGGGTCCTCTGGCTTTTTATCTTTGTCTTCTTTTTTCTTTACTTCTTTAGACTTATCTTTTTCTTTTAACGCCATCACCGCAGGTGAAGCCGCTAAATTTGTGATTATATCTAATAAATTTTCTCTTGATATATCACCAACAGATAATTGTTTTAAGAGGACATCAGCTTGTTGTGGTCCTACGATGCCCACGAGCAACGGTCCGAGAACCGCTGGAGTTGCTGTAAGAATTATTTGTTGAAGCATCTTAGTTACCTGTCATCACTTCTTTATCATCATCGATAATTAATTTTGTGTCGTGAGTAATGCCATGCCTATCGTAGTTTTCTAAAACTTTAATTAGCTCATCTTTACTCATGTTTTCTAGAGGGGTGTCAGCTTGAACTTTGTTATCGTAAAATCCTGCGACCTTACCTCTATTCACTTCAGCAGCCACGGCTGCCGAATAATGTTTATGTTCTCTTGCTTCCTCTCTGATTTGTTTTAAGGAGGCCAAGTGAGACGCTGTCGATACTCCATACATCTGATGCAGGTCTTGTTTCATCTCTTGAATGGCCTCCACTACGAAAGGATTCATATGAGGGTTCAGTAAATCAGTAGCAGTTTGACGTGCACGATTTTTTGAGTACCCCGCTTTTCGTGCTGCCTCAGCAGCGGAACACTCTCCGAGTAAAACTTTATGAACATACTCATAAACAAATATCATTTGCTTAGGCGTTAGCTTTTGTTTCAGTCTTCTATCCTCAGGATTAATTTTTTTAATAGTATTCATAGTTTTGATGTTCTCTTTGGTCCATGTCATCATCATCGTCAAACAAAGAAACCAAATTACCTTGTCGATATCTTAACAGTGCTAAGGTGGTTGCGTCAACAAGATCATCATGCTCTCCGTAAGGAAATGAGGCACACTCTTCTTGGACATCAAGGGCCCAATCATCCTCGGTTCGCCAGACGTGACCCGCTTCAAATATGGGAGCAACAGAGTTTAATCTTACATGTTTGTCCTGACCACGATTAGGTGAGTATGCTGTGGCGTACACTCCAAAACGCCTAAGCTCCTGTATCAAGGGTGTCCCTGATGCTTTTGCTTCTATGATAACACTGTCAGGGTCGTACATCTTTAGCTCTTCTTTTGCAACTTGTTTAAGCTCAGGAAAATCCCACCTTCCTTTTCTACAGTTTAACAAAATCAAATGTGTCTCTTTTCCCTCGTCAGGATTAAAAACTCCCCAAGTTGTAATGGCTGAGTAGTCGGCAGACTCTTTTTTTGAAAATGCAGTATCATAACTTTGAATTACAAACCTACAGTTTGGTGGTTCTTTCTTTTCCCATACTCTCCACCACTCACGTTTAATAATACTAGATCCATCATAAGTAGGATTTTGTTGCCACTGAGCATTCCACTTACTTAGAACCAAAGAAGCTTTAACTTTATCAAGCTCCTCCAGCTTCCAATACTGTGGCCATATTGGTTTTCTAATTTTATCGTCATCATCATCTAAAATTGCAGGGAATTCTATGATATCCCACTTATCTGCTTTTAGATCTCCCATCTTTTTAATGAGATTACCTGTAAGATCCTTGTCAGACCATCGGGTCATAACAATAACTATGCTTCCACCCGGTTGCATACGCTGTCTAGGTCCTGAAGTGTACCACTCGTAAGCATTATCCATGGCTGTTTCAGACAAAGCATCTTGTTCTGAGTGAGGATCATCAATAATTAACAAATCAGCACCTCTTCCTGTAATCGCACCACCAACACCTGCAGCATAATACTCTCCACCAAGGTTAGTTTCCCACCTTCCTGCTGCCTGATTGTCAGTTCTTAACGTTACATCAGGAAAAACTCCCTTATATTCTTTTGTGTTCATTAAATTTCTAATTTTTCTACCAAATCTTATGGCCAACTCACCTGTATGAGTCGCTTGAATAATTTTTAGCCTAGGATTTTGCCCTATCATCCATGCCGGAAATAAAAATGATGCAAATTCACTTTTTGTGTGACGTGGGGGCATGTTAACTATTAACCTTTGGTTCTTACCTGTCAAAAATTTTTGAAGTTTTTCTGCAATCTTAATGTGATGTGGTCCCTCAACAAACTCAGGCCACATAGATTTTACAAATCTTAAAAAATTACCACGAGCTTGTTCTTGTTCTATCTTTTTTCGAAGCAATACCATCGCTTTTAATTGGTTCGAGTCTAATTTTGAGTAGTCTATACGCATATTTCACTCCCATAGTGTGTAAATGTTGCAAGAACAAGGCCAAGCGTGTGCGATGCGGGTGCCAAAAACGGTGGTCCGGTAATGGTTGATTTCATTGACGTTTTCATTCGGTCCAAGTACCTAGGATATTTGTTGCATAATCTATATTATAAGGCACTTCACCCCTATATTTTTCAACACTTTTAGCGTTCCGTGGATCGTTTGCTCTATATATTGTATGCATTGTTCAAAAAAACCTTGATTAAGTCCCATGTCTTACCCACTCTGACCGTGCAAAGTGGTTCATTTTCAACATTTTCTCGCATAAAGTTGATATCGGTGGATCTATACAGAAAAAACGCTCTCTCCTTAAGAGACCGTTGCAAGATAAACAATCCATCAATGTGGTCCTTGTACTTATGGTGGAAAGCTCTCTGATGTGGTCTAAGACTTTGTAACAATCTAGAACGTTCACAGACTTTACATTCCATAAACAAAGCTTGTTTATTTTTGTTAAATAAAATCAAATCAGGAAAGCCATTTATTGTAGTAGTTTCAATCCTAATTGGCTTAAACTCAGGAAGCTTTTCTTTAACTAATTTATATAAATTCTTTTCAGCACTCATAAAAAATATACCGTTACACCTTACAGATATTTTTACAATTTGGTACTAGAGATTTTTCCATAACTTCTTTTAAAATAATCAATTTGGAAAAAGGGTTCAATTACCTAGGAGCTATCACACTATTCACACTTCTAAAAACAACAACTGTGATAGGTAAAAGACTGCTAATAAAAGATAGTAAGCCAACTATCACACTATCACACTTGTTTTAAAATTTTTTTTATTTTTATTTTTACTTTTTCAAAAAAACCTAAGTACTGTGTCAGCTGTCCACGAGCCACGAGCCAAAAACAAAATACCCTTTAAATCCATTTTAAGAGCCATAGAGCATATAATAAATTATCATATAAAATCATACACGGACACTTCTAAAACGCTCTAAAAACGCAAAAAAATGCCTGTGGATAACTCACTCATTTGTAATAATTTATGACCATTTTTTTTAACTTTTTATCTTTTTTTATTAGGTAATATCTAAAGATATGATATGGTGTACCTATCTTACAAAGATAGACCTGAGGGACAACAGGCGAACAAATCAAAGAGTCAAGTCGAGAGACGACCTCGGTGGATAACATGACCCACTAAGTTGATTACGCAGAGGTGATCACGCCAAAGAGTAAGAGGCACACGCTAAGATAAGTATTTTTGATTGTTCAGCAATAATCATGAATACTTATGTATTCAGAAAAGGAGCAAAAAATGGAATACAAAAGATATACTTTAGAAACATACCCAACCGATTTTCACGGTCCTTTTACCGTGATCAGAGACAACGACTTTGATCGTTACTTAGAAATAAGTGAAGAGAAGGGTTGGGGATCATTTAGTGCTGACGAGCCTTACGAAGCTTATCGCTTTGTGAGTGAAGGTCAGCTAGAAATAGCTAAGTGGTGGACTAGACGCTTTAATGAGAACAATTTTGATCATTCACCATTTGATCAAAAAAGAGATCAGAGTAACACTTGTTATACTTTAAGCAGATTATAAATACTTTTGAAAGCCTTTTACAGGCTTTCATGAATATTTATATATTCAGTAAAGGAGCAAACAATGTATAAAAAACCTAAATTTGAAATCGTTCTTGATCGCTTAATAATTTTATACTTTGCGATTAAGATACCAACAATCATAACACTATTGTTATTAGAGAACTTTTAGAAAGGAGAGGACTATGCAAATTAGACTCGTAAATAAAAAAGAGAAGTTGTTGCCTAATAAAGTTGGCACACACTTCGGAAGCGTTAACAATTGGATCGCTTCCAAAACATGGTATCGATACGATGCCTTAACTATTGGTAATGGTGCTACTGCCTATTTTTGGTCAGATCGCCATGCCTGTACGGTTGTTGAAATCATCAACCGTAATAAAAAACGCTATGTGGTGGTTCAACAGGACCACGCAAAGCGTACCGATAGGAATGGCTTTTCAGAAAGTCAGACCTATGAATTTACTCCTAACCCTAAGGGTAGGAAGTTTATCTCCGAGGTTATCGATATCGAGACCGAGGATGGTCAGCTAGGCTTCATCTTGGAGCCTAGAGTATTCAATCCTAAGACTAATCGTTTTAGGAAAGAAGGGACTCGCATTGGTCTCGGTCAACGGTCCGAGTATTGGTGCCCGAGTTTCTAATACTCAATATACATTTTCTAAGACCTCGCTTTGGGGTCTTAGACAATGTGTAAGCATTGTAGGTAAGGGTGATACCTTCTAAACCACCCACCAAAGACTAAGGTATGTGTAGTCCTATCCACATTACCAATAGGTAAGAGGGTCATCACTTAATCCTTGTTGCAAGTGGAGTATGTGCAAGGTTCCTTAGTCATAGATAAGGAGAGCAAAATGACAGACGATACACCAAAAGATATTTGTTGTGTTTGTG
>VTLG01009996.1_pt1 | contig 14441 bp, 15 predicted proteins | sample 4694571 | NCBI WGS metagenome assembly VTLG01 (sample SAMN12604809, study PRJNA352737) | marine metagenome | biome: ENVO:00000447; feature: ENVO:00000209|ENVO:00000569|ENVO:01000036; material: ENVO:00002151; isolation source: viral sequences binned using virsorter ...
AACATAATCGGGAAATAATTTTTCTAAATCATTTCTAGTAACTGTTCTCATTTTTGCAACATCTTTTGCAAATCCTTTTAAATAATTATGACCACCTCTACCTTTATAATTTAGCATTCTTTGAGCAACTTCTTTACCAGACAATGCTCTTTCTTCAAGTTCAATGTCTTCTAAATGATTATCATTATACAAATAAGAACGTTCTGCACTAGACATTCCTGCACTTTTAGCCGCCTTTTGTACACCACTTTCTTTCTTCTTTTTAGAACCTGGCTTTATAATACCTAATTTAACTCTCTGATTATGAATATTAAGAGCAGTTTTTTGTACTGCACTCATTTCATCTACTTCAGTATCTTCTGATTTATATTTTTTAATAGAGTCTTTTGTTTTTTGCAATTTTTTATTATATTTTTTAACTTTGTCTGCAAATGAAAATCCGAGTGTTCTCTTTATATTTGCTTTTTCTTTACCCGAGAAAACTGGTTTTACATATTCTGCTTCTTTAAGTTCTGCTTCTTCTTGTGTCTTAATATATTTGCCAAAAAATTTAGAACTTTGTTTTCGTCTTTTAGCATGATCTGCCGCCGCTTCCTTATCACCTCTATCTGCTACTTTTTGTCTACCCGCCATTGCGGCTTTTTTAGTTGCGCCCTGCCATGCTCTTCTCATCAATTCTGGAGAAAGTTCATCTAAGTTTTCTTCTTCTTTTATACCTTTTATAGGAGGTTTAATCCCCTCACCCGCCATTCTTCGTGCAACTTTTCCTCTAAATCCTTTTGCTACATGAAGTGCGCCTTGTTTAAAATGATAATCTACTCCTTGAAATGATTTGTCCATAAAATTAGCAATTTCTTTTTCGTGGCCTTCTCCGAGTTCTGTTTCTTCTTTACTATATCCTGAATGATATTGACCAGCAATTCTTCTTTCTTTTTTCTTTCCAAAAGCAAATTTCTTGACCTTTTTATTATCCTCTGCTTTTTTACTGTCCCTATATGTGCTTGCTTCTTCAACTCCCTTATGAAGTTTAACTTTATCTTTCTCGCCTGATAATTTTATAGGTTTTTCAGTTTTTGTTTTTTTCTGTGCTTTAATAGATTTACCAATTGCTTTTCTTTTTTTCGCTAGATACTTATCAGCTTTATCTTGATCACCATCATTATCGATATCTCCATCTTCTTTTCCAACAGGATCTAATTTCGGTTTTTCTTCACCATTTGCTTTTGCTTTCGCTTCACCTTCTTTTGGTTTTGCTTCACCATTACTGTCTGGTTTATCTGCTTTTGCTTCGCCTTCTTTTGCTTTTGCTTTAGCATCTTTTTCTCGTTTCTTTTTATCATCAGGATTATCACCTTTAGCATAATGATGATGATGTACATCACCTTGCTCTTTTATTTTCATAAATTCTTTATATATTGCTTCATCTTCGGGTTCTGTAAAAGGTCCTGGTGATAAAGTTTTCCAATCTTCGTGAAGCGTTTTAAAGTCCATTATTTCCCCTCATCTTTACGTTGAAGATATTTTCTTTCTATAGGATTAGCTACCCTAGTAGTAACTCTTTGTTTATCTTTATGATCTCTGAAAGCCCGTTTGGCTTTCATTTTTTCTGAAGCAACAGATCCTTTTTTTACATATCTACCTTGAGGAGTGTCTACAACTACATCTCCTTCACTAAAAGCTAACCATTTTTTGAATGCATGATTTGTATCCATTTCTTCCTTTGTTCTATGCTCAGAGTTAACTTGAATCCATAAATCTTGATCTGCTATTAATCTTGTTTTTCCACCAGTCAAAAATGAATTAACTCTCGACTCTGCCCATTGTTGGGGAGTAGTTCCTGGTTTATGATTTGTATTCCATGCACTAATTCCACGAGTATATACTTTTTGTAAAATTTTAAATGGAATACCAGACTGTTCCGCTTTTAATTTTAAATTATCTATTATCGCAGATTCATTATATCCTGGATGACTGGACTTCATCATTTCTTTTTTTCTTTTTATTTGAGTATTAGCCCAATGTTTCTTAATTTGTTTCCTTGTCGGGAGTCTCTTTATATTTGCTTTTTCTTTACCCGAGAAAACTGGTTTTACATATTCTGCTTCTTCAAGTTCTGCTTCTTCGGGTAATCCGTGTTTATTATGTTGTGCCCAAGCAAATGCATATGCTTTATCTGTACCTACTTTTTTCTTTAATGCCTTTACTTGTTTTTCTCTTCCTGGAGGTGCTTTTTCTTCCAATCCTCTTTTCTTCATCTCTTTACCAATACGTTTAATCATAAATTGTAAAGAAGGCATATCAGTTTTTCCGCTAGTACGTAATTGTTTCATCTTTGCTCTAAGATGTTCATCAGGTTGTTTTTCTATTTTTGCTTCATCTACTTCAACTTCTTCTTTTCCCAAGCTCCGCATCAGGAGGTCAGAAGCTCCGAGCGACTTTCCTGCTTTTCTCCAAGAATCTGCTGTCTCTTTTTTCTTTTTCTTGTCTTCAACTTTTTCTTCAAGTTCAACTTCTTCTTTAGGAAACATCCAATCAGGAGTTCTATCGGTTATTTTTACTCCCATTGCTTTTTCTTTTTTTGCTTGAGTGTCTTTTACTTTTTTCATTATTTTAGCTAAATGTGCTTTTTTTGCGGCAGGAGTTTTAGGATATTCTGCACCTTCTTTAATTTTATGTGCGGGAACTTTTTCTGATCTTGCTAATCCTGGAATAGCAACAACATAAAAAGGAGAATGTGGTCCTTGATCATCATAACGTACTACTTTTCCTGTAACCATTCCTTTTCCTCTTGCTGGATGAGCAACTTTTACTTTTGTTCCAGGTCTAAGCGATTCTTTTATAGTGTCTATTTTCATTGCCTTCCTAATTTCGTTATACATAGACTTTGTATCTTTATCAGATAATTTCGTTCCTTTTTTAAAATTATCAAAATCTCCAGAAACTGCAAATTCTCTTAATTTTGATGCAGACATTCCAGCAACACCTTCAGCATCAGGATCACGATCTCCTGAACTTACAAAATCGATATCTATAAAATCATAAAATCCGTGTCTTTTCTTTTGTCCATTATATTCTGATATCCATTTTGAAAATTTAGCTAATCTATCACTACCAACTACAAATACAAGTTTTTTAAATCCATTAGAATATAAATCAGATAGTGCTTCAAAAACTGTAGGTTTAACATCTATATTGATATTTTGACCTATTGTTTTTTCAACATAAACAACTTTTCTATCTGGACCTAAGGGATCCTTTTTAGCATTTTGAGTAGGAGACAGAAAAATAAAAGGTTCTGCTTTATGTTTTCTAGCCTCTGCTTCAATCTTTTTTGCAAGTTTAACATGACCTATTGAAGGAGGATTCATTCTCCCAAAGGTCGCAATTGCTGTTTTTTCTTGCTTTGTTTCTGTTAAAAAATGTTTATAAATCTTCATAGAATTATTTATTCAAATGAAGATGGCATTTCCACTAATTTGTTCTCAGTATTAACATAATATTCTATTCCACCATGAACAACTGTGGTGTGTGTATCTCTAAAGGCTTCTTCTGCTACTTTTTCTTTATCTTTTTTACTTTTTTTAACAGTTTGTAATATCTTTTGATATACAACTTTATCGCCCATGATGAGACCAAGCATTTTATCAAAAATTCTTATGATCATAATTCTTTGTTTTGGATTTGGTTTTTTTCCATCTTCCAAATCTTTCATTGTTTTAAGAAACAATGCATACTCATCTTTAGCGATTAAACCTTCTCTGGCTAATCTTTTTAATCGTGCATCAACATCTTCTGTCAATGCTATATTGATATAAGATTCACCTAATCTGTCTAAAAGACTTTGTTCTGCTACTTGCATTAACGACTCCCAAATGTTTTTGGTGCTAAAAAATTTTGTCTAGAAAACTCTAGCCTATCTACTAATTTTACTGCTCCATCATCTAATGTAACTGCAACAAATCCTTCTGGATTTGTAATTTCAAAACCTTTATCGGTCTGTATAAATGTTTTTGTTAAAGGTTGAATATCTTGTAATTTCTTAATTACTATCATTTTAGCGGCTATAAGAATATTTTGCATCTGAAACATATTTTTCAATGCAGTCTTATTCTCAGTAAAAAATTTTAAAATATCTTCATTTTTTTTACGCCTATTTTCTTTACCTTTTATCGACTTTAATTTATCAACCTCTTTGTCTAACTTATTTTGTAAATATCTAATCAAACCAATAACATGACTATTAACATTTCCAATGGGCATACCTTGTCTTATTTTAAAATTAGCAAATGCTTTAATCTGTGTATTTAAGTATTTATCATCTTTTATACCATCCAACAACTTTTTATTAAGAGTTCTAAATACTCTACCTGCCATCGAAAGTACACTAAAATATTTTTCAGTTTCCTCTTTAGTAAAAGATGCTATTCCATCCATTTTTTCATATTCAGCATCTTTAAACCACACATCTGATGTTTGTTTAAAATTATCAACATTTACATCAAATGTAGCATCCATCTGATTTACTTTTTCACCAACATATTTTGTATGCCAAACAATTCCCAATTTTGAAGCAGTTATTTTTCTACCCAGTTCACTTCTTAATTTAATCGCATATGTTATAGTATTTGGAGTAAAAACAACATGCGATTCACCATCTATATTTTGTAGTGTTTTAGCTTTCTGTGGACTATATAATAAATCTCCTTGATAAACACCATCCATTCCAATATCTTTAAGATATTTTAATGAATCTTTTAATACATCTTGTAACCCTGTTGCTTCATGATTATTTTCAATATCTTCATCTGAAAAATTTAATTTGGGTTCTTTAGCAAATGCTCCGTGCTTAGTTGCTACAAAAAACTTTTTAGTCTCAGGATCTATTCCAGCTACAATTGCTGGCGCTCCATCCCATTTGGTCGTTATTGTAATTTTTTTAGAAGAAGACCCCTTTAAAGTTGATCCTAATGAACTTAAATATGTGATTGCCTTCTTAACACCAACGAAACCACCATTTAAAACTTCATCTTCTATATGCTCAAGGTGCTTATTAGCACCCTGAGATTCTAGCAAAAAATCTTTAAAATCGATCATTTTCCTCTAAGTACTGTAATATAAACATAAATAGTCATTAACTATTTATTATATTATCTAATTGAGGATTGTATAGGTAGGATGTTTTAAGGACGATATAAAGAGTGATTCCAGAGATTTGTACTCTTACTGTGAATAAAAGCACTATCACAAGTACTCAAATATTTAGGATTAGAGTGAATAAGATTTGTTACTGTTTTTTTCACTTTCTTATCTCCCAAGTGATTTACTATTATACAAAGCCACTCAGTTTGTCCATAATACTCAGGATACATTTGATGTAATTCACCATAAGGAGTATCCATTCGCAATAATGATGCAAGAATTAAATCGGAATCAACAACTGCTGGTTTAATTTCTTCTGTTTCTGGAGTAACAATTGTTTCTGTCATTTCAATTTTTACTTTTTGCTCAGAACACCCTTCAAGACATTCACCAGTTGTAACATCTTGAGGACATCCTCGTGGATCATGACATTCTTGAACAGTTTTTACTCCCTCCGTAACAACTTTTTTACTATCCCATTCTGGTTTTGCTGTATTACCTTTGGGTTCTTCTGTTTCAACACCTGTCATAGACACAGATGGAATTTCTTTTTCTACTACAGAACTATAAGGTTTTAGTTTTACTTCTTGAGTTTCTTGACTAACAACAATCATTTTTTGACCACCAATTGTAAGAACAGTACCAAATGGTAGTCCCTTATTACCAGCTTTAATGTGCTTTGGGGCACAGCCTGAAGAAACCAATAATGCAAATGCAATTATCATAATAAACTTATACATATCACCTCATTTATTTGAGATTAACAAAAAGAGTTTCTAACTCTACCAATACAATACTATTATATCAAAATGAGAAACTATGTCAAGCTAATTAAAGGAAAATTCAGAGAAATCTTTCTTTTTTTTCAGTCTATTATTTGTTCCAACATCAAATACTGGATCATCATCTTTATCTTTTTTGCTGAATCTTGACTTCTTCTTTTGTGCAGACCTTGCGACTAAATCATCTTGTGCAGATTCTTCAAGATCATATAATTTCATTTTTGCTCTATCAATTCCAATCACAAATCTTTTATGTTTACCAGGATCACTATAGCGATTTTTCAATTGTTTAATTAAAATTTGATCAAGTTCTTCCAATTCTTCTGTACTAATCAAAGCAAACATAAAATCTGCAGTTGCTGGCAACCCAAATGATTCAGAAGTATCTTCAAGTCCGAAATCTGTATTTGTAAATCCTGATCTAGTTGTTTGAGTAGCAGAAACTATGGGGAGATTATTTTCAACTGCAAGACCACGAACTTCCTCTGCAATTGATTTAATATAATTGTAAGAATTCACAGTATTACCATACTTCAATCTGGATGAAGCCATAATGTTTAAATAATCTACAAATATAATTTCAGGAACAAATTTTCTTTTTAATTTTAATTCATTTAATAAATTTCTAAAATGATTCACATTTGCAGAAGCAGGAGGATATTCTTTAACTATCAATCTACCCGATGTTGATTTTTTAACCTTTTTTATTTTTTTCTCAAACATATCTTTAGGTATATCATGTAAATCATCTATTGTAATATTCATCAAATTTGCATCAATTCTTTCTGCTATTTTTTCTTCGGCCATTTCAAGAGTAATATATAAAACATTTAATCCTTGAGCAATTGAAGAAGCCGCATGATGACACATGAATAATGATTTTCCAACACCCGTACCAGCAAGTCCAACATTCAAAGTTTTTTTGGATAAACCACCCTTAGTTATTTTATTAAAATAATCTAAATCAAAAGGTATCTTTTCTTCAACTTTGTGATAAAATTCGAACCGTTCATTCGAATCTTCAATGTAATCATGACCTATGTTAGGATCAAAAGAAACAGCAAGAGCATCAGATAAAATTTCTGGTATAGCACCCTTATCTTTTTGTGTTTCTTTTTGATTGTCTATAATACCTATTGATTCAAGTACTGCATTATAAATCGCTTTATCTTGACAAAATTTTTCCGTGGTTTCAAGCAACCAATCTGTTTCTGTTTCTTCTTTATTATCGAAATATTCTGTAACTTTTTTAGAAACATCAGTAAATTGATCTTCAGTAAGTTTCGAATTATTTCCAACTTCTATAATTAGGGCTTCTTTGGTGGGAAGAACATTAAAATTATTCACATAATTTTCTATTTCTTCAAAAAGAAATTTATCATTATGATCTGTAAAATATTCTTTTTTTAAATATGGAAGAGATTTTCTGGTATATTCATCATTGAATATCAGATTCTTCAGTATCGTGTCCTCTATCCTCGTCATCTTCGTTTGTATTTAAATCTATGTTTTCTTGAATTACTTCTATTAAAATGTCGCCTATTAATTTTTCAAATTCTACACCCTCAGTATCAGAATATTTCTTATCTCTGATTTCTCCAGGTATTTCAAGTATATCATATTCGAACCGATATTTCAACTCTTCTTGTTCTGCATCTGGTTCTATTAATCCAAATCGATTATACTTATAAACTACATCTTTAAATTTACCTTTAGTGATAGCAAAAGCGAATTGATCATCCTCTTCATTCTGAGGATTCTTCACCATCGTGTACCACTTCTTCATTGTCTTTTGTTGTTCCATATAGAAATTTCTCCTGACAATATTTGTCGATTTTTAACATTACTTCTTCAGTAAAATATTTTTCAGGATCTTGCATAATTTGTTTTCCAAATAATTTTGTACCATCTGGAAGTTCAAATCTTGTTGACACTTTAGTAAAAATACCAGCTTCTTCAGCAAGTTCTAACATACCATGCCAACGATCTAATCCTTTATTATAAGTCACTAATGCATCAACCATTTTATTTTCTACTGTCAATCTAGACTTATGATTTTTGCAATGAATAATATTACCTATTACTTCTGTACCTTCTTTTTCTTTTCTTTTTGAAAGAAATACAATATTACTTGAAGCATAATAAAGACCAGTACCACCACCCATAATTTGCTGTGGAAACATCACACCAATTTGACTATAAGTATGATTTGTAATTAATACAGGAACTTTTGCTTTACTTGCTTTAAGTGTTAATACTCTAAATGTTCCTTTTACGAGTGCGGCTCTTGTCATATCTTTTGTCTCTTTACCTTCTGCAACATCTCCCACCTCTTTTGAAGTAGATAACATACCAAGACTATCAAGACATATCATCAAAGGCTTTCTATCTTCACTAGCAAGATGTTTATCAAGAACCTTTGTAACTTGATATGCAAACTCTTGAATTGTAGCAACAGGTAACATAACCATACGAGTAGTATCTATTTCTCGTTGCTCAATCATTTGTCTTGTTATAGCAGATTCAGACTCAAAATAAAGAACGCCACCAGTAGGATTGTCTTCCAAAAATTGTTTGACAATACCGAGTACAAAGAATGTTTTCCCAGTTGCACTTTCTCCAGCGAATGCTGTAATTTTGTTTGAGGCCAAACCTCCATATATTGAGCCACTAAGTAAAGCATTAAAAGCATAACTGCCAGTATCAATGAAAGATTCAACATCGCCTGCTTCAATACCATCTGAAACCAATCCAGCATATTCATTCCCCACCTCCTTAATATATTCTTTTAAAAAACTCATTATATCTCCTTAAATAAAAAAATCTTCAAGTGTACTTCTTTTTTCATGTTCCCATCCAACACATTTTAATATATTTTTTAACGGCTCTAAAAAAGACTTTTCAAATTGCATATTATAATTTATATATTCATGTAAACCAAACTCTGAAGGCAATACTGTTCCCATACTAATTACAGTATCTCCTACAGGATTCGGTTCTTTAAGATAAGAAAATTTAATCTTTTCTCCCTCTTGAATAATTTGATATTTCTTTATAAGTTTATGTTCTTTCAGTAATTTATTATGTATGATTGTTCCCTTTACATGTATAGGCGTGCCTTTCTTATATAATAACACACTATCACTATATTTGTCAATTCCCTTAACTGATCTTGGAAATGCAATATCTTCTGGAGGAAGTGTTTGGAATGATTCCTTAAATTCTTCAATAAATTTCTGCATTTGGTCTTCAGTCCCATTCATAAGAATATCAAAAGACTGTTTTAATTTTTCTCTACAAACTGCTGGAGTTGAAGATTTTACTGACTCTATACCCATTACTTTTAATTTAGGTTTAGTATACTGTACTCCCTCAGAATTATGAACATTCATAATATAATGTTTCTTACCAGTCCAAACCGCTTTATCTGCTAGAACTTCTCTAGACATATTCATTTTTTGTTCAAATGCATTCATATATACATGCAATCGATTGAATGAATCATTTATACAATCTTGTATTTTTGTTTCACATACCTTATCTAAAAATTTAATAATTTTTTCTTTATCACTTGTATCAGTAAAAACAGATTTAACTAAATCATCTAAACCTAGATAAATCGAATCAGTATCAGCGGCTATAATATAATCTTTATTTTCTGTTTTGAGAATTTTATTCAAATATCGATTAACATCATTCTCAACCCATCTAATTGAAAGCTGTCCACCAGTCGTAATAGCCGTTGCTTGTCTTTCATCATAAAATCTAAAATATTGATTACCTAAAGCACCATAAGCAGAATTAAGTTGAATCTTTCTTGCCATCTGCATATTATTTAATCTTGAAACCTCTTTAATAAGTCGTAATCTATCCAATCCATCGGTTTCTGTTTCTAATTCTTGTTGTGCCTTGAGCATATCTTTTTTAAACTTTTTTCGTTCTGCATACATTCTTTCCATCATTTCTGGAAGAAATCCTTGATACTCATTTGAAAAATGAAACCCATTAGCTCCTATGCATATATCTTCAGTTTTAGCATAATCAGTACTAATTTCTTTATTTAAAAGTTTATCAACAGATAATGATTTTTGGGGAAATTTTGTAAGTAATGTTTCTGGAGAAATATTATATTGCATGATTAAATGTGGATATAAACTATCCAAATCAAAACTAGCAACCCACTCATACATTCCAGGAATAGGTTCTTTAACATAAGCACCAATATAGGGCCGATCTTTTATTGAATCTTTTTTAGGAGGAAGTTGTATACCTTTATTTCTTAATTCATTATAAATTAAAGTATCCCACATTCTAACTTGTGTATAAACATCTGTATAATTTACTTTGGCATCATATGCTAATACAATAGCCATTTCAATTAATTTCATTTTATCATCTAATTTATTAATAAGTTCAACATCTTTAATATTATATTCTATAAATTTTTGATAATCTTCTTTCCAAAGAGTATGTAAAGAACCATATTCAGAATAATCTAATTTCCTTTCATTTAATTCAACATGAGCAATATGATTTAATTGATAAGATTCTTGATTAGTATAGGTAAATTTTCGATATAGATCCAAATAATCGAGAGTCGCAACACCCATGAGTTCATATGCTTGTTGCTGTTTTGCTCCTCCAAAACCCATAACAGTTCTTTCACTCACAAACTGCCAAGGAGATAAATCATAATAAAACGATTCATCAAATAACAAATTCATTCTATTTACAAGATATGGTATGTCAAAAAACTTAATATTCCAACCCGTAACAATGTCTATATCTTGCTTGGACCAAAATGACATAAATTCTTGAAGTAAATGTAATTCATTTTCACATTCAAAATATTCAACATCATTTCTGTGTTTTGTATATTCACCACAACCAAAAACATAATATTTTTCTTTTAAAGAAACAGTAATTGCAGTTACAGGTTCAGGAGCAGTTTCTGGATTAGGAAATCCATTTTCAGAACCAGTTTCAATATCAATATTCGCAGTTATTATTTTAGTTAAATCATATGTAATTTGATCTGGAAAATTATCTGTGATAAAAGTATAATGATAATTTGTATTTCCGTAGATTTTAAAATTCTCTACTCCTTCATACTTTTTTATAAAATCTCTTGTTTGTCTAATATTACCACATTCAACAGGAGCAAGACATGTTCCTTCAAGAGTTTTATATTCGGTGGGTTCTGGTGAATTAATGAATAGAGTTGGATTATAATCCAACTTTTTTTTGAAATGAATGCCGTTAGAATCTATTCCTCTGTAATATATTTTACCGGCCCAATTTTGAACATTTGTGTAAAAGGTCATTTAGTGAATTTGTAATACCAGGATTTATCGTAATCGCTATCCAATTTATCTAGATTAGTATAGCATAATAAAATATGATTGTCAATCCACGATTTTTTATGAACGAATAAATGAAGTCCAAATAATATCTGCAAATAACATTTCCAAAAAAATGCTTCTATGGCTTCCATGGCATATATTTGCCTTTAGTATTTTTATTGATAATTAGAGCCTGTTTGCGACCTGTTCCATCTGCTTTATAAGAACAATGAACCCAACCACTATTGGGATCACCTTTTGGATCATAGAATTCTAAAATAAGTTGATCATAATTTAAATTATTATAAACCCATTTTGCTAAATCATGATTCGATATACCATTAATTTCAAAATCCGCGGCCTCTCCTTTTGCATGTTGAGATTTTGCGGAACTTCCTACTGCTAAACACAATTTAACTGATCTATATCCAGAATTGATTCTTACTACTTTTCCAAAATGATCTCTTACAGGTTGTAAAATATTATTACAAACATTTGTCAAATTTATTGCTTCTTCTAAACCAGGAGTATTGTCTATATTTTTTCTAATAGCAGTATCAGAAAAAGTCATTTCTTTAAATGAAAAATTTTTGGTGAGTTTCATTTTATTGAATCCTAAAAAAAAGGAGGTCATAATCATGACCCCCCTTTATTTGTTTAAGTTGTTATATTTTTACACAACTTTGTGATCAACCACTTTCACGCCATCATCTATATCAATTTTGCGAGGTCTCTTTTCTTCAGGAATAACCCGCTCCAGCTCAACTTTTAGCAAGCCATTGAACAAATCTGCACCCTTCACAATGACATCATCAGCAAGGTTAAATCTTCGGGTAAAGACTCGCTTGGCGATTCCATGATGTAAATAACTTTCATCATTTTGTTTTTCGTTTGGAACTGTTTTTATTGTAAGTGTTCCATCTGCAAGTTCTATATCTAGGTCGTCTTTTGTAAATCCTGCTAAGGCAATTTCGATAGCATACTCTGTATCGGTCACTTTGCGAATATTATAAGGAGGATACCCCTGTGAACTATTCGCTAAAAAAGCATCATCAAATAGACGATTAAAAAAAGAATCAAACCCTACGGACATTGATAGTTGGCGATTGAGTTCTTCTATAGATTTCGGTACTAAATACATATTATCTCCTTTATAGGCAGATTAACTAATTAATCCTCTGCAATAAAGCCAGAGGGATGTTGCTGATTGCAACAAATGAGAATTTCATTTTAATTCTCATAAGATCAATTATACTCTTATATATATAATTTGTCAAGGGTTTGAGTATAAATCTTTTCCATTTTTTCTGATTTATCGTATTTCAATTCATCATATTTTCCATCTTTTTCAACCCAATGATAAAAAGAATATAATGCTTTATTTAATGTTGGAACAACTCTACCATGAGATTTTTTTGCCCCCTCATAACAAAGACTTACTCCTTTTTCTGTTATAAATTCATCTTCTAAAACAAATATTTTCCATGGATTACCATAATGACAATGAGATACAGTAATTTCACATGCTTCCCTATCTGTATGAAAATCTAATTTACTTCCCTCAAAATACATTCTTGTAAAACAAAAAGTAGGTATTAATTCTTTATTTAGAATTTTTGAAACAAAAGGTGTAATTTTTAAATGAAAAATCATTGATAGATAATCACAATAAAAATCATATCCTCTATAACCAAGAGTCTCAATTGGAATAGTTTTTAAAGATGATGTAAGACTTTGAGCATTTTCAACTTTATGAGAAAAATAATTAAAGATTAAATCATCATCTATTAATTCTTTTAAATCAATAATCATTGTCCAGTAGAGCCAAATCCACCATCTCTATCTGTTTTTTGTTTTGGTCGTTTATGTACAAGTTTAATGTTATAATTTTCTACTTTACGTAATTCTGCTTGTGCAATTCTATCACCATGATCAATTTGAATAGGGGTATGTGATACATTTCTCATAATACAATTACATTCTTCTACATAATCTTCATCAACAATTCCAACATTATTTGCAGTAATCAAACCCTTTTTCAATGCATTACCAGAACGAGGATGAACTTTAACATAATATCCTCTAGGAATATCAAAAATTATTCCTGTGGGTATCAAATATCTCCAATGTGGTAACATTGATAAAGAGTTATTTGTTATGAGAATTTCTTTTTTATGATTATAATGATTATATGCAAGTACTTTTGTATGCGATTTAAGATATGCTTTCAAATCAAAACATGCCGACTTTTCAGTTGCTAATGATGGTACTTCAACATCATCATACAAGCAAAAAATTCCTAAATTTTCTTGCAATTCAAATGAGCCATTCATTATGATTTTTTACCGATATTATATTTCGGTGTTAATGTCCATTCTTCTTTTTCTGAAAAAGAAAGTATTTTTAATTGATTTAGGGGTAAAGTAGGATCTTTTGTTTTTTCTGGATCTACTAATTTTACAAGATTCCATTCTTCTAAAAGATTTGATATTGTATTTCTTCTAGCAACATCCGTATCTGAAAAATTATACGGCTTTCCATCAAGAGCAAATAACTCTTTAAAATGCACTATGTAATATTTACTTTGTTTATGTAAAATATGACAAGACTGATAAAGTGTTTTTTCTTTTCTACTAGCTACACCAATCCTAGTCAAAGTTTCTTTTACTTTTAAAAAATCATCACTTTCTTTTAAAACAATTTCTACCATTTCACTAATGTCATACATTTGTGTTCCTTTCACCGCCCTTATCTAATTTTTCTTTTAATTGACTAATTTCTTCCATGGAGTGTAAAGACAATACTTCCTTTGCTCTTTGTACATTATATCCATAATAATCCATGATCACTTTGATGTTTTCATCTTCCTCGGGTTTTAACCATTTAGGAAAACGTTTATTACGTCTGATTGTATTTATTAAATAGTCAAATTGTAGTTTCTTATCAGTATAGGGACGAATATTCATTTCATTTGCATAAATGACTGTATCCATTGTATAAGATAGTCCTTTATTGACAATAAAAGGCAGATATTGCTTTTCAACCTGATGGTCAACATCATTGACCATCAGGTTCTTTTTACCATAATTAATATCATTTAAGAAGTCAAAAGGAGTCATTTATTTTCTGGTATTATTGGTAATGTTGGTCTTCGTATTGCTGAATACATTGCATCAGC
>VTLG01016945.1_pt1 | contig 14439 bp, 11 predicted proteins | sample 4694571 | NCBI WGS metagenome assembly VTLG01 (sample SAMN12604809, study PRJNA352737) | marine metagenome | biome: ENVO:00000447; feature: ENVO:00000209|ENVO:00000569|ENVO:01000036; material: ENVO:00002151; isolation source: viral sequences binned using virsorter ...
AGGGAAATCCAGGATTTTTGGATGAAAACATCAATAATATTATTGAAATGTTACGAATATCATAAGTAGATCCGCTAAATATTGAATAATTCTGATTAATATTGTTAGTGTACTGATGTTCTTGACAGATATGAGACACTCGCTTTGTAAAATTCGTAGCCAACAGGTCTCAGGAGAGACCACGAGAAAGCAGTGAGAGCATCGGAGACGATCAAGGTAACGTGATAGCAAGCGTACATATTAAAGTAATCATAGGATGCGTGGCGTTAACGTGAAAGCTTGTGGATGTATTCAAGCGTGTACAGACTCCTGCAGGAGTACACGTTATCAACGTAGAAAGCGCGAACGTACTCTCAAGCATACGAGACGTACACACGAGCACATAGTGAACGGAAGTATACAGGAAGTTCCCGTAAAGTTTACGGAATCCGTAGGTCTGCTATGTCCTGTTTGCGGTTTCCATATCAGTAAACGCGGTATTGATCACGTCGTGAGCGTACAGAGAGCACTAGGAATCGTCTAGAGTACACGTTATGTTAACTAAATACGTTAGCCCGTTGAGGTTACGGGGGGTCTATATATGCGTGGTAGTCTCAAACGCGATAACCAAGATTTCAAAAACGGAGTCTGTGAACTGGAATGCTAATGGGTACTAGGAGAAGTTTACTAAGTATACTGGACGTAAGTGTGTACTTGGTTAGGGTACTGGGGAATAGAGTTTTCTGGAGGTAGTCTGTGGCTCGGAATAAAGGCACCAGGTATTTTCGTTCAGAGGAAGAAGTTTTAGAGTTTGAGAAAGACCGTCAGGTACGGATTGAGTATATGGATCGGATTGAAGCTGCGATGGATGGCACATTATGGCAGTTAAAGAAAGATGGATACCGGCATATTGTTGCTCGTATTGAGGATATGGAGAAAGCGATGAGTATAATACGTTCTGTCCATAGGGATATGTGCTGGGAGGCTATGGTTCAGTGTTCTCTAGTGAACGCAGGGAGTGGTAGTAATGGACCTAGATAAAGCAATCATCTATGCTATAAACAAATATAAAACAATATCTGATTTTGCTTGCAAAACTGAGGGTATAACAATGGACGATTATCTTCACCGTTGGTATAAATACAGCAATGATCAGCAAGGACTTATTTCAGCCACCATTGTTCACACTCTATGTATGATGGTTTATGAAGAGATGAAGTTTGAAGAGGCTGATAATATAGATGGCTAGGACACCAAATACGAGCAAGCATCCTGCGTTAGCAGCGAAGGCTGGTAACAGTTTACAGGAGATTAGTGAGAGTACTGGGAAGGGTAAGCTTAGTGATCTGGTTTACTGGAAGGATTTGAGTGGGCAGGAGCAGATGTTTCTGGGGCAGTATGTGTATTACAGGGACATAGGGTTAGCTGCGAGGGTTTCTGGGGTAAGTCTTGATTGGGTAGCGAAGAAGTGCAAGGGGGTAGAGGGATTCCAGGAGGTACTTGATTATGTGATGGAGTACCCGAAGGAGTTGGCGAAGGCAATAGCTGAGGAGGCTATGCCGAGGGCGGTAATGAAGTTAAAGGATATAATTGATAGTAGTGAGAATCACCAGACTGTTATCAGGGCTACGAAGGAACTGAGGGATATGGCATTACTTCTTGGAGATCAGCCCTGGTTTGGTAATGGTGGGTTGCCTACCATGAATTTTATTAATATCCAGGGGTTTGATAATCCAACTGATGGAAAGGTAGTAGAGGGATAATGACTACTGAGCAGTTAGTTGAAACGAATGTAAATCTGGCTGATTACTACAATCCACATGCTGGACAAAGGCCGATACACCAGTCTGTCTCCCAGAACAAGTGGCTGGAGATGGCCCGGCGTTTCGGTAAGTCCCGGTCTGCCTTTGGAGAATTCCTTAAAGCCTACCAGGATGCGATGGTATTACCAGTAGACAACTCTATGGTTCCACCATTTCATGCATGGATTGCCGTACCAAGCTTTCCCCAGTCCAACCAGGTGTGGAACGAACTCATGTCCCTGATCCCACCAGCATTCATATACAGGACTAACCAGGATGACCGTACCATCTATCTCAGGGGTTCACAGGTAAGACCGTGGGGTCTACTGGAAGTGAAGTCCTGTCATAACCCTGAAGCCCTACAGACTGCTGGTCTGGATTTCCTGTGGGTCACTGAGTCCCAGGATATTGCTAACAAGGCATTTGAAAAACTCCTTCCCACCCTGCGTAGCCCCGGACGAATGAGTCGAGCCGTATTCGAGGGCATTCCCTCCCTCTATTCCGACCACTGGTTCCGAAGGGGTTGCGCAGCAGCATCAGACGGCAGGGAGAACCATGCTTACTTCCATGCAACCGTGTATGACAATCCTACCCTGAGTCCCGAAGATGTGGCCGAGGTAGAAGGAGATAAGGACTTATTGCCTCTCAGGGTATGGGAGCGCATGTACCTGGCGAACTTCAATGAGGACGCTGGTTATTTCAATAACGTGTCCCGATGTATTGCTGGTGATCTGTTACTGGAACCCCTTCCAGGAGCAGAATATGTGGCTGGTCTGGACCTTGGACGTAAGGTTGACGCATCTGTGCTGACTGTAATGGACGCAAGGGAACGCCGTGTTGTCTTTCATCACAGGTGGGATGACTCGGAAAACTGGGTAATGCAGAGGGATTCCATAGTACGGATTGCTAATGAATGGGGTCTGAGCAGGGTAATGGTCGATGCTACTGGTATGGGTGGTGACATGTTCATGTCTGAAATGCTGGAAGCTGGCGTCCCAGCCGAACCATTCATATTCACTCAGGCTTCAAGGGAGAGCATACTACAGGACTTGTCAGTGGCAATGGAGAGGGAAAGCATACGATTCCCACAGGTTGATGCGCTGCTTCGTGAACTAAGGGCATTTCAGGTGCGAAAGCTGCCAAGCGGCAGGCCACGGGCTGAAGCTCCTCCTGGAGAGCATGATGATGAAGTGTTCGCCCTTGCACTGGCCCTGAACTGCTGCGCCCCAGCACCTACTACGGATACGTCCATTAGATCACGTAGAATGGGCGGTAGGTACGCGCCTACCCAGAACGAGGCAAACAACAATCAAATCCCGAACGGCGCACGGAATTCGGCACAAAGATATGCAAGAGAACGAATTCTTGATAAAATCCGTGACAGACAGGATCAGTTGCAGTTATTCTAGATTATGATGTTAAGTATTGCATATGCAGATGGCTCATGTGATCTTGGCAGTGATCCCAGGCATTACTGGGTAATGGAAGCAGCAAGGGTACGGGGGTGTACCAACAGGGATGTAGGAGCCTATACATACTATGCCTTTGATGGACAGGGAATATCAACCTTGTATATCAGCCCGATAAATCTGTATAATGGCACGGTAAAATGGCTGCTTGATAACTATCCCGAGGAATTTGAACTGGAATAGGAGAAGAGAAGTGGTAATCTCCTCACAGGACAGACAGGATGGTATGGTAGTCCCAGGGTACTGGGAAAATGAGCAGGAAAGGGACAGACCCCCTTCACTGGATGAAATACTTACTCTCTTCAGGGAGGGCAGACAGTATTTCAATTCATTTCATTCACAATGCAAGATTGCTGAAGATTACTACAGGGGTCAGAGAACAGTCCCTGCACCGGAAGGTATTGATCCGGTATGGCCGGGAACAGCAAATGCAATAGTAAATATTGCGACAGACCATGTGGATGTCAATAATCTGGCCATAGATGTTCCCTCATCTCCGAGGGCAAAGGCACGAGCCGAAAGACTGAAGAAGTTTTACCAGGGTGCGTGGCAGTCATTCAAGACTCCCGTGCTTAGAACGTCCGTAGCCCAGAGCTTTCTATACGGAATCTCCTTCAGAAAGACCATGTTCGATACGGACAAGTGGCCCAATGCTCCCCATTTTGATGATTTTGGTGATGATCTCAGTGCATACAAGACGGCACTGGAAGATTTCATGGATATGCGGTGCATTACATGGCCCATTGATGAGTCAGTAGTACGACCGGCAAACCTTGTCTGGGACGATTCCAAGACACGGATGAAGTGGGCAATAGAGTTTTATGAGCGTCCCATTACCGATATCAAGAAACGATACCCGGAATGGATGCCAACTGCCGACATGGAAATGAACGGCTGCGCTACATGGATGGAATACTGGGATGAAGAGTGGTGCGCCTACCTGGTGGACAACCAGTTCATCTGGGGTCCGTACAAGCACGGATACGGTTTCCTTCCCTATACGAAGAACGTGCCTAACAGGTCATATACCTATGATGACGGCCCACCCCATGAAAGATACGCAGGTATCCTTGAGAATGTGAAGAGTCTGCTGGACGAGGAAGCTCGTCTGGTAACACAGATACAGGCAATTATCCGTACTGTAGCGTGGAGAACTGTAGATTTCCAGGGTCCACGTACATTAGCGGAAGAAGCAATGCAGAATTACGAGATGTTCGGGGCAAAGAACTTCTTACCGCCGGGCGTGAGCGTACAGCTTTCCCCGATGGGACAGGTTCCACCCGACCTTTACCAGCAATTAGCCACGGTACAGAACTATATCGAGGCTGCTACCTTCCCCAACGTGGTACGTGGTATGCGACCAAGGGGTGTATCAGCAGGATTTGGTATATCCGTGCTGGCTGGTATGGGAAGATTGGTATTCCAGGCAGTAGCAGACGGAATGCAGAGGTCCATTGAAGAGAGCAATTCCAAGTTTGCCAAGCTGGTAGAGAACAAGATCAGGGGTAGGATCACGGTTCATGCCCGTAGTGACGTAAATACCTTTGACCAGAGTATTGAGCCTGATGATATCAGGGGAATGTACGAGAATATAGTGAAGGTCAAGGCAGAAGCTCCAGAAGAAAGGGAACGTGAAGCCCTGCTTGCCATGCGGTTGCAGTCAGCAGGGATTATATCCATGTATGAAGCACAACGCCGTGCTGGAATTACCAACCCACTGGAAGAATCAATGCAGATTAGGGCAGAGCAGTTGCTCAATAACGAGCAGATGCTGCAATCCCAGATGCAGATGCTCCTGGAAAAAATGGGATTGGGTCAGCAGATGCAACAGGCTGCATCTCCCCAGATGGAAGGTAGCGGTAACGTAGGTTCTATGAACCTTGGAGGACCGCAACTACCCCGTCCGGGTGAAGGAAACATACAACAGGCTCGTGTAGCATCCCAACAGGGTCAGCCGAGTGTTTACCCACAGGGACCGGGCGGTATAGATAGTCTGGGAAATATACTGGGTAGTCCGAATGGTGGACCCATGAATATGCCCTCTGGACAGAGGATGGGGGGATAAATGGCAAAGTTAACAAATGATACCAACCAGGTACAGAGTCCCGTGGATATAGCAATGCAGATGCTTGCTGGTACGCAGGATATTATCTTCAATTCTATTATTGGTCCTCAAAAAACTGAGAAGGTTGAGATGATTGAAGGGCAACCACTTGATTCTGTACTGGATACAGTATTACAGCAATCTCAAATACATGGACAGGGAATTAGGGCATCCCAGGTAACTGCTCCTGAAAGACCTGCTCCATCGCCTATGCCAACTCCAGGAGAACCACCAACACAACCAGACTCTCCACCTAGTGGCATGGGAGATATTATGAATATGTTTGGTGGAGGAATTTAATGGGAATTTTTCTTAACCAGGCTGAACAGGAAATTAAAAATGTTTGGCGTAATATTCTATCTAATGCAAATGAAGCAATTCTTTCTGGGTTGGATCGTAGTGAAACAGCAAATATAAATCAGGAACTTATAAATGCTGATAAGAGACAGAAAGCAAGCAGAAGTGAGTTTGAATCCGAGCTTGGTAATAAACGAGTTAAATATACATCACAACTTGCTGATGCTCGTGAAAATCTACGGCGCACAGAAAATAGTCCACCAGAAAGTAAGCATGTAGATTATAATACCGGACGATCTAAAACTCCTTCTTTAACCAATCAAGCATGGTGGCCAGCACATTATCAGAAACGTCTTGCGGATTGGGAAGAGAATAAGAATGTATTAAGAAATCAGATTGCAGATATGGAATCTGCTGTTAATTCATTTCAAAGTGGAACAACACAATTATTACAGGCATGGGATGAAACAGCCAGTAATATGATGCAATCTATTCCAGAAACTGTAGGACCAAATATCAATCCACAGGCTGTTGCAGCAGCAGAAGATCGTGGTAGACAGATTGTTGCAAGACGGGAACGAGAATCATCTCCTCCTCCTGCTGGCATGTTACCAATTACACGAGAAGATAGAGCTTTAGGTATTGATCCTGATGCTGAAGCGATGCGCGATGTTAGGGAAAGAATTGCTCAAGACCCAACTGAATTACAGAGAATACAGGAAACTGCTCCCTCATTTGTTAATCCATTAAATGATATGTCCTCAGAAGAAATCATGTCACGCTATGCAATGGGTGGAACTGAACCATACACAGGGGGAAGTTTTGGTGGTGGTAATCAACCTAGTGTTGGTGTAATGGGACTTGATGTAGGAATGAACGGTCAGGCTGGAGCAGAACAGGGTGCAGAACAATATGATCCTATGGATGCAATATATAAAGCATTTGAAGGTATAACAGATTATGAAGGTACAACAGGTGCAGACCCACGAGATCAATATAGTCCTGAACAGCAGAAAATACTTGATTATATAAACAGGGAGCTTGCTTCAAGAGCAGAGGTTCCTATTTCAACATTTGAAGAATTAAATTATAGATTGAATCTTGATACACGACCAGATGTATTACCTAATGATTTACCATCTTCTCAGACATCTTTAGCAGCACGTACAGGATTATATAACCGGTTAGCTCGCGAACTACGTGAGATGGTAAATGACCCTCGTACTATTGATTCTTATTATCGTGATGCTTTTGACCTTGGTGAAAGAAGAGATTCTATGCCTGACTCTGAAAGACGAGCAGAAGAAGAACGTCAAGCAAGAGAAGCTAGAGGCGAAGGTGGGTTACAGGACCAACTTCCTAGTGTTCCTCCTACCCCTGATCCGACTACTGGATCACCTGGAGAAAGTGCTTATAAAAGACTAGCTAATATTATATGGCAAACTGGAAATATGTCCGGTATTAATCTTACCGAATTACAGGATATTCCCATTGAATCTAGCATACCAGGTCAGCAAGCCTTTTTCACTGTTCAACAACAGATTCAGTCTTTACAACAATTACAGGAAACATTTAATGCCAATAAAGCTGCATTAGATAAAAGAGATATCAGCGCAGATCAACTAATAACTAATGAGTTAAACCGCCGTTTATTAGAGTCAAAATCAGAGCAGGATAAGATTAATGCTGATAGAGACTTTGAAATAAAAAAGCGCAGATTAGAGTTTGATATTGTTAATGCCCAACAATCAGGCAGACAGGTAGATGAAAGACTTTGGTTTGATTATAAAAGGGCAGAACAGAGTGCTAATGAAGCAAACCAGGCTCTACAATTACAAAGATACCAGACAGATGTAGCTAATCCATTTAATGTTGCTGCATTAAATCTTCTGGGTGGTGGACCAACTGCTCCTACAGGAATACCTAATGTATTTGCTGGTGGTATGATTCCAGGTCAGGCACAGACTGCTCCAACTCAAACAGGTGGTACTACACAACGAGCAGAATTTGATAGACTTGTTCAACAGGGCGTTCCACCGAATATTGCATATGAACAATCAAAGCAACCTACAGTAGCAACAGGTGGTGCTGTAGCTCCACATACTCCTACTTCTGTATATAGAGGAGAAAGTGCGTATGCTGATTTAGCAGCAGCGCAACAACAAGCAGCACAGCAGGGGCAACAGAGACAACAGGCTCGACAACAGGCTGGTACAATTCCTCAAGGTTTACTGAATATGGGATTTCAGATTCCTTCAGGAGCGCAATATGGACAACAATCTCCATTTAGTAGATTCTTTCCTGAAGGCCCACCCACTCTTGGAGATTTAAGTAATTTGTCTACAATGGATATGCGCTTACTTGAGTCGGTTGGAGCAACAACAGGAACATCTCCTGAAGATATACGCAGAAAAGCAGCAGATATTACTCCTGGTACTTCAGGTATAGATCAAAGACGTATAGTTAAACAGAAACCTCTTTTTGACCAACGTACTTCTGGTGGAGGATTAGGAAGGTAATGCAACCAAGATTACCGAGATTATCATTGCCTACTGCTGAAGAGTTAGGATTAATGGATCAACCATCCTATCCTACCTTTCCATCAGCCAGAAGCTCATCACGAGGTTCTGGAGGAGCTTCTACATCTTTAGGAGCATCAGCAGCACATCAGTTCTTTCAAACTCCACGACCGCAAACTGGTCCAATGAAAGATGAAATTCTTGCATCAATGGAACCCAGAAAAGATGAACCAGATGAATCTGACTATGGCTTGTATGATTGGAAGAAATTACCCAGTATTTTTTCTCCATTTGCTGCAATAGGTAGAGGGATTGTTGGTGGATTAAATTGGTATGACGAGAATGTTGGTAAACCTATCGGTGCTATCGGAGCAGCTAGTCCTATTGGTCCATTCTCTACTTTACGAACATTACCTGGAGAAAAGGAACGAAGAGATCGTACTTTAGGTATTGTTAATTCAGTTGTTAAAGGTGAATTAAGTGCAGGTAATGCGTGGGATCAATTAGCTGATATTCAACGTGAACGTCCATTTGCCATGCAGCTTGCTACAGAACTAGTTTACGATCCACTTAATCTGGTTGGCGGTCAAGCTATAAAAGCACCAGGAACTGCTTTTAAGCTAGGAGCGCAAGGAATACGAAGAATTGGTGGAGCAGATTCTCGATTAGCAGATGTAGTAGATGCTGCTGAACCATCTATTACTCCGGGTATAAAAACAGCAGAACAGGGATATCAACCTGCTCCATTACCTAAACTAGATGACATTATTGATCGTGTTTACAGTCCAGATCATAGAACTAATAAATTATTAAATAGTGATATTGCTAAATATACTGGTATTAAAGCAGTTGCTGGATTATTTAATCCTAATGCTTTCTTTGATGGATCAGATGTTGCTAAATTAAAACTAGGAAAAGACCAATATGAAGAAGTTGGGGGTGAATTAGCTAATACAGATACATTGCGTCTATCAGCATTAATTAATGGACAATTTGTTGATGAGGGATTTGAAGCTATTCCATATCATCCAGATTTTTCAACTGATCTAATACTTAAATCTGATATTGGCAATATTCCTCCATCATCCGTACGACTAGCCCAGGAATTACCGCAATTATTTAAGGAAGCTGTAGAAGCCAAGTATTATGTTCCAGGTGATATTCCACCGGGTGGACTTCCTGCTGGAGCTACACCAGGAATTACTTTTGATCTTGGCAGAATGGCAAATTCAGATGTATTTATTAGTGCTGCTGCACGTATTGGTATTACACCTGCTGCATTACGCAGTTACATGGAAACAGCACGTAGACAGGTAGTTCGTGAATTAGCAAAACAGGGAAATCTTGGAGTTCAGACAGAAAGATTAACTAATGTACGTGTTAGAGAGTTATTAAAGGACGCAGAATTACAGAAAAGAGTTCATACATTATTATCAAATCCTGGAGCAGTAGGTTCGCCTATTATAAGAAATGCTATTGATGAATCAATAAATAGAGCAGTAAAACGTGAAGCTCGCATGAAGCCTCGTCCAGTATATTTTAATGAAATAATGCAGAATCCTGAACTTTATAATTTAACACCTGGACAGTTAAGAACTGTAAATGAAGTTAATAATGTATTTGCAGGATATAGAAATCTCTTACTAGATACATTAAAAGCTATACCAGGTGCTGATATTACTAATATAGATGATGTATTAAAACCAGTAAAAGGTAATTACTTTCCTAATATATGGAAAATGTATGATGATATAGGATATCTAAAGGAAACTGGTGATGCTTCCATATTTAATCAAGCTAAGGGATACGAAAATTCCAGGCTATACGATTATGCTACAGATGCTTTGAATGCTGGATTACGCCCTATTGATCCAATACAGGCAATGAATATTACCTTGCGTGGAATGTATCAGCATATAGGTGAGGCTCTACTTGCACCTATTATTGGTGCTTGGAGTCCAGTAGCCATGAAACGTATTAAAGAGGGGATTAGAATTGATACAGATGATTTAATTAAATCATTCAAGACTGATCCAGCAACTAAAAAAGCTATTCGGGATATGTTAAAACCTGAATCTAATAACGCATTAAAGAAATTTATAGACAGTTCTAGTTCTATCTCTATTGCAATGCGTACCATGCAGTCAGCATTTGACTTTGGCGCACCATTGATTCATGGATTACCTGTATTACTAAGCAATCCAGTATTGTGGAGTAAATCAGTTAAAAATGCTTTTACTGCAATGCGAGATGAAACTGTTATACAAAGATTAGTAGCAGAACATACTGAAACTATTCAGAAACTTAATTCTCATAATATGCTTCATGGTGGAGCGTCAGATTTAATTGAAGGTTTATATAAACAAGGTGCATTAGGAAGATATGCATCCAGACGTAGAATGAAGGGAACAACGCGCGGTACAGAAGTTTTAGAACCAGAAACTGGACTTCAGCGTGTTAGAAGAGGTACTGCAAAACAGGCTCTTGGTAAAGTAGAAGGTATTCAGCGTCAGTTTGAAGCATTTTTATTATCTAGCAAGATTGGATTATGGGAATCAATGGAAGGTATGATTCCTAAATATGTTAATAAACAGGCACGAAAGAAAGGTATTCTTGAGGGAACACCTGCATATACCAGATTACAAAGGGAAGCAGAAGAAATTCTTGCTGGACATATTGCCAAGATGACCGGAACAGTTAGTATGGCAAACCTTGGAATTAGTCCATCACGTAGAAAAATTCTAACTGGATTTGTAATGTATGCTCCACGATACAGAATGGCTACATTAGGATTAATGGCAGATGTATTCCGTGGGGGAATGAAGAGCGAGTTAGCTATTACACGGTTAAGTAAAATGATGATGGCTGGAACTTATTATTATTCTCTTACTGCATATAAGTTAAACCAGGAACCACAGTTAAATCCTTTTGAACCAGGATTTATGTCACTCAAGGTTGGTAATACCAATGTTGGTATTGGATCAGCTTATATGTCAGTGTTAAATTTCTTAACCCAGGTTATGTCAGCAGCAATTCCTATGGATAACGATAAATACAATGGAGAATCATACTGGAAATCCTTAGATGAACGAACATTAGATGGGCTTGGTGCTGGTCTAAAACATATTAGATCGCAGTTAGCTCCATTAACTGGAACAGGATTAGATATTTTTTCAGGACGTAATTATAGCGGTGAACCACTTCCTGAAAATTATGTTCAACGTGCAGCTACAGTACTAGGGGATGGTATATTACCATTCTATGCATCAGGATTATGGGAACATCCTAAAGGTACATGGTCTGGTTTATTTACAGGCGATTTTGATACTTCCGTAACATCAATAGGTTCTGGATTAGCAGCATCATTTTTCGGATTACGGGATCACCCAATGCAATCTTATGCCAAGGCAATGGATTTAGCTAAGATTGAAGTTCAGAAACTGGCAGAGGAAAGTGGCTGGCAGGAAGGTGATGAGCCTTGGGAATACCATGATTTAACAAAGGCACAGAAAAATATTATTAGATCACGGAATCCCAGGATTGATGAGTTATTAAAAGAACATAATGATTCAATTAGTATAAAGCCAATGACTTCTGATGAAGAAGAAGAACGTACAGAAGTATATAGTGCATGGGATACATTATCGAGAATGAAAAAGAATCAACTGGAAAGTATGAAAGTAATTGATGAATTTGGAAATGAACAAGATGCTTTTCAAATGATTAATCAAGAAATCCGTGATACAGATGGCGAGTTAATTTTTTATTCAGGAGAAAATTATCGGGATCAGGTTAATCAAATATTTAGTGATATGCGCGTTAGATACGATGATATTAATGAGAAGTATCCTCTTGGTATAGATAAAATAAATAGTGATATGGAAACCAAGATCAGAAATGGTCGTATTAATGACTTTGATGCAATCTATCATAAATATATTAATGATGTTGTTGGACAGAATTATGATAGAGCTAATGGAGAATTTAACTATAAACAGCAAAAGATTAATGAAGAACAGTTCATTAATTCTCTTCCTCCAAACCAGAAGGATGAACTATGGTCATATATTATGGCTAGAAAGTTACAGGGATTTAATCCAGTATTAGAAAATTTGAAGGTCGGACAACGAATAATGGAACCTTATTGGTCTATAGGGGATAAAATTCTTGAAACATTAAATCTTGGTGCTGATTATGGAGATAAACTGGAAAGATATCGTAATGCTCCAAGATTTGAACAGGATATCATGGCACAACAAGACCCATCATTAAAAACAATAATTTCAGCAATAACAAAAGCTAGACAGAATATACGGAGACAGAGTGCATCTATAGATGCATGGTTAGTAAGATGGGGATATACAGAGAAACCGTTAAATTTTGATAATATTGAGGCATACTATAATGATAATCATGCTTTTATGACGGAATCAATGAATGATCTACCGGATTGGTAATAATAATTGACATTATGATGAACAGTAGTAATACTATTCATCACATAATGTGATAACACGTTATTTTTCTATGGCTATCATCCCTTGAGGACAGGGTAGCAGGAGAGAGAGGATATGGTACAACCCAATGGAGTCCCGGAGGAAATACCTGGAAATGATATGGTGAACAATATCATAGATCAGGCATCGGCAGAGATTGATAGAGAACTTGCAACAACTGCGGAATCTCAAGCACAACCGTTAACAGCGGATCAGGTGCAGCAGATAGTCCAGAGTCAGATGCAACCGTTCCAGACTCAAATCTCAGGTCTACAAAGTTTAGTAGATCGTGGACTGAACGCTATACGCCGTGATAGTGAATCAGCACTGCAGCAAATGCAACAAGAGACACTGACTCAACAGAATCAGGAACGGCGTAATCAATACCTGAACTCACTGGATACTCGTGAGCGTGAGGTTGCAGAGCCTTTACTTGAGGAGATTGAAAATCTCAAGCAGTCGCAAATAAACCAACTGCTTGCTCAACAGTCCGTACCGCAGAACGAGCCAGTAGATAATGTTCAACAGAATGTCCAGAACCAATGGGAACAGGTCTACAAGATAGTAGAAGATATGGGGTTAAACCGTAATGATCCAAACGTGAACTATAGTATCCTGATGGATAGCAGTAAAACAGACCCTCAAAAACAACAAGAGTTCTTTGCGAGTGTTCGTAGTGCAGTTGTTCAACAGGGACAGTCCAGCACTCAGACTCCTGCAACGCAACCTGACCCTCAAGCACAGACTCCACCAGTGGAGAATAGCAGACAGGGAAATAATGGCAGCCATAATAATATGGATGAATTACTGGATTGGTATCTTGGTCTTGGGACTCCCAATTCAGAACAGCAAGCGTACTATAACCAGAAGTTTGAGCAGTTCTCTTAATAGAAAAATAGTACAGAGGTGCATAAAACTGTATGGCTACAGGTATATCAATTTCCAGCACCAGTAACCTGTCCTCTGGGCAGAAAATTCTGGTAGCTGGAGCAAAAGAAGCCTTTGAGCCTTCTGCTCCAAACCCTGATTTAATCGCTAATGAGCGAATACCGCAGGGACATAAGCAGTGGGATGTACTCACATTCGCACGTTTGACCAATGCTCAAGCCCTCACTGAAGGCGTGGACTTGGCAAGCAGCGAACAACTAGTTGCCAACTCTCTGAGCATAACGCCTTCAGAGCATGGCATTATAGGAACTATCTCCAGGCGATTAATTCGCCGACAGGGTGATAGCAACATCGTCCGAACTCTGGGAACGCTATTGGCGAACTCTCTCAGAAGAAGGATGGACTTGGACGTAATAGCCCTTTATGACGGACTTTCAAAGTCAGTCGTAGGTGCTGGTAACGCCCTTGATATAACCAGTTATCGTGGTGCAGTGGCTTATCTACTCACTGACAATAGCTCATCTTATGGCCCAGCCCCGATGCCTCTGGTATCCGCTCTACATATTGAGCAGATATCTGACATCATGTTGGACATATCTGACCCTGGTACTGCTGCTGGCAGCAGACCTGCTGGTTTCGGTGATGAACTCTTGCAGAGATGGTGGAGAGGTCGTGACCGTCTGTACGGTGTACAGATATTCCACGCAGGAAACATCTCCCGTGATTCCAGTGATGACGCAAAGGGAGCAATCTTCAATCAGAACTTTGCCCACCTTGTCATGGCTAATAACGCGGATGTTACCACTGAAAATGACAACTCACTACGTGCGGAAGAGCATGGTATCTTCCAGGAATGGGGTGAAGGTGAACGTGCCGATCCTCATG
>VTLG01001974.1_pt1 | contig 14438 bp, 33 predicted proteins | sample 4694571 | NCBI WGS metagenome assembly VTLG01 (sample SAMN12604809, study PRJNA352737) | marine metagenome | biome: ENVO:00000447; feature: ENVO:00000209|ENVO:00000569|ENVO:01000036; material: ENVO:00002151; isolation source: viral sequences binned using virsorter ...
AAACCTCCAAACAGTTGTAAAAATTTTCTTCGGCTCATACCCCCTTTATCATAGTTAGCTCTGCCTCCATCATAAAGATGCAAAGGTTCTGCGATGCCGCCGGATGCAAATTCTGGCTCAAATTCACCTTTAATATCTCTTTGAAAAATATGGTCGTCCGTTTCTTTTAAAATTCTTTGTGCTTCGTCATCTGATAAATTTTTATAAGGACCTTTATAGCTTGGATTTTTTCTACCAATAATTAAATTAGCTTCTTTCATCGCATCTAGAGGATCCCTGGATTTAAGATCTTTAATAACACTATCAACATATTTGGGATCTCCTGGTCTTGGTTTAAATGGATCAGTAATTCTGTCTTTTGGAAATTTAATAATTTTTGCTGTATCTTTTTGAATATTTTGATACATGTTAATTATTTTCATGCCTTCGGATTTGGTTGGCATCTTACCTGTCGTTTTAAAGATATAATTGATCGCGTCTTTAATATCGCCACCTTTTAAAAATATCTGTCGAATTGCGTAAAGCATTAATAATAAACCCTTTTAGCTCTTATAATTTTTTCATCCTTATAGTCTTCAGGATGCGGTATTAATCCGCCCTGCCTGAATCGCATGACAGCTTGAGTCATCGAGTCGACTAAGTCGTCATGTTCCCCGTACGGGAATGCAGCGCATTCCTCCATGACTTCCTGTGCAAACTCTTTGTGAGTGGGCGCCCATATGGTCCCGCTTTCAAACAAAGGGGCTACCGAGTTTACCCTTGTATGCTTATCATTTCCTTTTGAGGGTGTAAAGTTAATAACTGGGATGCCCATGTTCCGTAATTCGTAAGTCAGGGGCAATCCTGATGCTTTCGCTTCGACAAGAACCGTTTCCGGTTGCCAGTATTTATATGATTCGAGGGCCTTACGCCTTAAGTCTGGAAACTCGTATCGTCCTTTTAAAGCGTCCACGAGTATAAGATTAGGTGGCTTGTCTTCCGATTCACGGAACACGCCCCATGTTGTAATGGCACTAAAGTCTGCGGTTTCTTTTTTCATAAAAGCAGTATCATAAGATTGTATCACATGATCCAAGGTTGGCATCCAGTCGTGCTTCCACTTCTTCCACCATTCTCTTTTGATGATGGCTCCTTCTTCTGAAGTGGGGTTCTGCATCCACTGAGCATTCCATTTACCAAGCGATAATGAGGCCTTTACCGTTTGTAATTCCCCCAAGTTCCAATATTCCGGCCATACTGGCTTACCACTCGGCATGATTGCCGGAAACTCAATGAGTTCCCACTGATCAGCTTTAGCTTCTTTCTGAGCCTGCATCAACATGCCTGTCAAATCTTTTACGTTCCATCTGGTCATAACACAGATGATTTGTCCGCCGGGTTGTAAACGTTGTCTGGGTCCTGAAGTGTACCACTCATAAGCTCGCTCGAGTGCTGTTAAGTTCAAAGCATCTTGCTCCGAGTGTGGATCATCAATGATCAGGAGATCCGCACCTCGTCCTGTAATCGCTCCACCAACACCAGCAGCAAAGTATTCACCACCTTGTGCTGTTTCCCATCGGCCTGCAGCTTGTGAATCTTCTCTTAATCGTGTTTTAAAAATTTGCTGATACTCTGGAGAATCGATTAATGTTTTTGCTTTTCTCCCGAACCGTATCGCAAGTTCCCCGGTGTGAGTCGTTTGAATAATTTTTAATTTTGGGTTTCTGCCAATCATCCATGCCGGTAGTAGGGATGAGGCAAATTCAGATTTGGTATGCCTAGGGGGCATATTAATAATGATTCTTTTACTTTTACCCATCGCCATATCATTAAATTTTTTTGCTACAATAGTATGATGGGACCCCTGGATAAAGTCAGGCCACATATGTTTCACGAAGCTTAAAAAATCATCACGGACCTTGGCCTCATGTTTTTTTTCTGCATACTTCAAGTACATCTTATAGAAGTCTTTTTTTACATCTGGTGGTAATTTTTTTATTTTTTCTAGGTTTATATGCATAAATGGGACCCATAATGAATTTAACGGCTAAAACCATGGAAATCAAGCAATAAAGGTCAAACTATTAGGATCCCTATTTATTTAAGTATTAAATGATAAATGAATGTTCAAATTCCTGGCTGGAAATGGTTCCCACTATTGAAGGGGGAAACCCCCGCGGAGCGGCGAAGCCGCGACGCGGTGAGCCGAGGCGCGTTAGCGCCTCGACCTTTAGTTATGGACGAACTAAACTTTCATCGTTGTATTGTTCTCGTGTCATTGGTCTTGTTTCATTTGTGAGTGTGTTAACCCATCGCCAATTAGATCGTCTATCTTCTGCTTTCCAATCATAATCATAATCTTTAGTCCACGCATTTTCTTCTGTTAGTTTAATTGGCTCGTGTATTCTGCCGAAGTGATCAACCGCTCGTTGACCAAACTTCTCAAACCAATCACGTTCACAATACATACCACACGCATTGCCACCAAGATAATGGAAGATTGATCTTCTTCTTGTCTGATAATACTTGGCACCTTTCGGTCCGCGTATTCTGTCCTTTGTTTTATAAGTATGGCACTTTGGTCCTTGGCAATATTTCATTGGATTGTCCTCGTTGTCATTTTTTCACAATAGTCAGCAAAGTCTGGACTATCTTTAACAATGTCCAAAAGTTTATCGAAAGTTAATAAACTCATAACCCACATCAATTCTTTTTCGCTTAAATGTTCTCGAACAGTATTTATTCTATCAACTGCTTTTTCTATGTGTGGCGAACACTCATGAATATATGCAACAGCCGAAAGTATTTTCGGCTGAAGATATTCTGGCAAAGCTTTTATTGTTCTGTCTTTCATTGTTCTAATACCTCATATTGTCCAGTTGCAGTTCGGTAGCCATTTGCGTCAACATCAAAGTAAGTCATACATGGAATACCTTTTTTACTATTCCAAGTTTTACATTGGCTATCCCATTTACCTCGTCTTGTGATTGTTTTCTCGTGTTTATGAGCATAGTATTTAATCGTAAAATAAACATCTATGTCAAATTGTTGTTTGTCTTTCATTGTTCGTCCTTTCTGTTATCTGGGATTATACTACAATAATCCCAGATATGTCAACTATTGTTTTGCTTGTTCTTCGTATTTTATTCTTGCTAGTATTTTATCCTTTCTACTTACATTTCTATTCTTCATAGATTTTATTCTATCTGCCAGATTTTTTGGATTGTAAATAACTAGACCAGTAGAGTTAGTTCTAATAATCTCGGCATCATTAACTGATAAACCAAGTTCAGTACATAACTCAATCGCCTCGTCTAAATATTTATAACCTTTTAAACCAAGTTTGATTTCTTTCATTTGATTTAAAACACTCTCTATCCATTTTTGATGACACGTGATTAAATGTCCTTTTTTAGATTGCCAGAACATGAGAGTATCATATTCCTCTTTATTACAAGCAATAGAACGATCACGACAATATTCACGACCAATTAAATCAAGAACATAATCATTGTTCCACTCTCTTGCGTAAGCGGTGTGATTTTCACTTCCACCATTAGTTCCAAGATACTTGTCATTTGCGTCTTTCGTCTTAGTCCAATGTGGATTTGATTGATTGTCTTTTTGTTCAATATTAATATCAGGATTACAACCCTCTCGCCCTTTTAGTTCATCTCTAAAATAGGCATATCCAAAATCTTCCGACTTGGAATTTTCCTCGCCATTAATATTACCATCAAGTTTAAAATCAAAATGACTTTCAATAAATTTATCTTTCATTACTACTTTGTCATTTTCATCTCTATCCTCTACCTGACCTTGATAACCAAAATGGAAGCAACTATCTTTCGCAATAGTATTTACATTATCAAACTTATTTTGTAAGTGATAAGCCATTTTAACATCTTCAGGTGTGTAGTGTCGTCTAACTATTTGTTCAGCAAGTTTCCAAGTTAAATCTTGCAAAGGTTTCATTTCTTCCCTTGCTTTTAGATATGCTTCTTTCTCTTGCGTGTTCTCTTGTTCCAAGTGTACTCGCATACGAGTTGCGATTTTATTTCTGTACTCTTGATTAAGTCTTATTCTACTCATTAGTTGTCCTTTCTGTTAAGTTAAAAATAATAAAATAAACTATTGACAAGTAATAGTCAAGTATTATATAAGATATTATGTTAATAAATTTAATAATAATAGTAGCAATAGTAGGCGCAATTTTAATGGCTTACTTTGGAATGAAAGGCACAGGGGCAATATGATTTATACAGAATGCACAATTTGTGGTTGTATGCCAAAACCTGATGAATGGTCAGGGCAAGTAATAGGGGTTTGCTTTGATTGTGGATAGTATTTGGTTTACACCAATAATAGGCTTAGTATGTTTAGCCCTTATTTATTTGTTTGATAGATATTATTAAACTTGAGCCCTGATCCAATACGAAACAGTGATAGATTAATGCTCTTCTCTTTTAGTGTTGGATCTGGGGTCAAGTTATTAGTGACATAATGCGCGCAATTGCTGTCGTGAAGAGCTTGGCCATTTAAGCTGGTGAGTATAAACACCTATAGCCAGGATGGTCCATAGCAAGTGCGTTGTGGCATGCTGGCAGTTTAGAATGATTCTAAGAAAGGATAATATGAGTGATAAAGAAAAAATAAAAAAGATAATACGTATACTTAACAAACATGTTGAAGATGTAGGTGATTTAGCATGGCAGATACGAAAAATTACAGAAATAGTTAGTAAAAAGAATATATGAAACAATTTAAAATAGAAGTTAGTCACGCGAGCCCGGGCCAGCTGCAGACCATCGCGGCTGAGCTCAAGATCATGTCCAATGACTGGACCAAGTTTGGTCCCCGGATCATGATCAATGGCGCCAAGCTGCAAGCTCCAAGCCTCAGGATCCCCGGATCAGGTCGCAAGCGAGGACCTCGAAGCGGCAAGCCGCAAGCTTCAAGCAGCATTGACAATGGACCTGGGATATTGTAAGATAGTATTGATGTCCTCGTTTGGTGCTTTTCCGGACGATAAATTTGCCAAAGCACCACAAAAATTATGTTAAAAAAAGAAGCAAGAAAGATAACCGGCGGGCTGTCAGCACCAAGCAAGATGCCTGGACCTGCATATAATTTACCAGCAACTGAATGTATTACAGGCGCCAAGCTGGTCAACGTCCCGGGCTCCGTGTGTCATGGCTGTTATGCCCTGAAGGGCCGGTATCGATTCAGCAATGTAAGAATGGCATTAGCCAGAAGACTTGAAAGCCTCAAGCACCCCCGCTGGGTGGATGCAATGGTAACACTGATACAGGGCGAGCCCTGGTTCAGGTGGCATGATTCCGGAGATCTACAAAGCGCATGGCATTTAAAACAAATTTTTGAAGTCTGCAAGCGGACGCCGGAGACCAGACACTGGCTGCCGACCCGTGAAGCCCGGATCTTGAACCTGATGGACCCGGACATAATACCGCCCAACTTAATTATTAGAATGAGCTCACATATGATTGATCAAGAACCGGTGACCTTCTGGCCGTGGACCAGTACTGTATCAACGAAGAGCAAGACCTGCCCGGCCATGGACCAGGGCAACAGCTGCCGTGACTGCAGAGCATGCTGGGACAGGAGCGTGAGCAATGTCACATACCCGAAACACTGAATCCGAACTCATAAAAAAATTCCATGATCAATGGTGCGTGGATAATGGATATAAGCTGCAAGCACCAAGCTTCAAGCACCAAGCGAAGAAAGCTTCAAGCAGCAAGCATCAAGCCCCAAGCACAAAGGTTCAAGCTTCAAGCCGGAAGCGGCAAGCTCCATGATTCGTGAGCCTTCATAAAGTTTCACGGCACACGGACCAAGGTGCTTGACCATAATAAAACTATTCTTTGGATGTAGTTTGTGGAAGGAAATTTGGTGTGGACTAAAGCGAACAGAATTACCACGCGTTACTTTTAGCTCAACAGTGAAAAAGTGACAATTAGTATTATACCCCAATAGATCAGGAGTACCGAATGCCCCAGTATTTTCAATCCTTGTCCACTTAATTTGTGGTGTAATTCTTTTAAGCTCATGCCAAAATTTAGTTTCTGGTTTAGGCATTTTTCAAAGTAATTACCTTGGTGTTGCTTTGATATTAAAATGGATAAATCGAAACGCGTCGATACCATTATCAACTTTAAATTCATGTGGCAAGTAAGAATTAAACATTAGTAATGTTCCAGGTTTAGGTCGGATGGTTTGTCGCTCCATCGCATAACATAACTTCGTATGATCTTTAATTGGCAAGTTTAACATCATACGACCTGGTCTTGGATCATGAAAGACTGGGACTGAAGTTCTATCTGAACATTTCAAAAAATAAAAACCAGAAATATGATTATCCCAATGCACATGTGTCTCGTGATGGCCTCCACCCTGATCTGCAAACTGCTGCACCCACATTTCTGTGTAGTCCAGCTTATGTCCAGACGTATCAAAACCTTGTGTCTCCAATATATTTCTAGCTGTAGATCTAATCAGCATTTCAAAATCTGCCAGTCTCTTGTCCTGGTATAATTTGCCATGAGAATGATACGACATACCATGATCTCCTATCTTAACACCGTACCTCTTCTCTCTTTCATAAATACTTTCTTTGGCTTCCTTTCTAGCTTTATATAGATAATCATTTGTAATTTTAATTACATTGTCCACATGCTCAGGAAGTTCCTTACGGTAAACAACCGATTCAAATAATACTAAAGAATCCATACTATAATATAATGCCACCATGATCTTTAATTACTTTCCCCATTGGAGCTCGTTCAGGAGTAACTTCGATAACAATTCTATGAGTTTCTCTTGCACCAAATATTCTATTCTCCAATAGTTTCATTGATTTAACATCATGATAGACACCATCTCTGGTTCTAACTTGTATCCTGGCACTTTTAACTGTCTCTGCTTTCAAAAACTTGTCTAGTACCTGTCTTATTAACTGAGCACTAATCATATCTTGACTTGTACTTGAAGTTACTGTAATTGTCAACTATGGGAGTTCCAAAAAGATTAACCGAAATGCAAATGAAGTTTGCTCACGAGATTGTGACAAATGAAGGCAGAAAGAATGGTTTTGAATGTGCTAAAGACGCAGGATATGCTGAAGACTCAGCTAGAGTCAGAGCATCAGAACTACAAAACCCAAAACGATTTCCATTAGTTGTTAAATACATTGGTGAACTCAGAGAAGAATATCAAAAGAAATATGCTGTAACATTTGAGCGTCACATATCAGAACTAGGTAAAATAAGGCAAGATGCTCTTGCAAAAGGAGCCTGGTCTGCTGCAGTTAATGCTGAAGTAGCAAGAGGTAAAGCTGCAGGATTATATATAGAACAGAAAATAATACGAACTGGTAAATTAGATGATCTATCTGCTGATGAATTAGAAAAAAGAATGGCTGAAATCATTGACCAATATTCACCTATACTAGAAGGTAAAGTTGAAGTTGCAGATGTTAAGCAATTACAAAAAGATATTAGGTTGAATGAATCAAAACAGAAAAGTAATAAGCCACAACAAACAAAGTTAAAGCCGCTGCGTAAATTAGAAACTTCTGGTAAGGAGGTAGCATCTAATTCAGCTTCCTCATCTTCTTCACACAAGACAAAGGGATAACAGTACGTTCACCGAAGACTATTCCATCTTCATCTCTGTCATAGCTTGAAAAGATCTTAATGACACACTCATTCTTCTCGTATAGCCAACCTTCACTGACCGGTGTTGCTAACTTCATTTGATCAAATTGATGTTCGCTAGCCCAACCTGAATCAGAGGCAATATCAAACCATTCAATCCGATACTTTGAATACGGGATACGGTTTTCTTTTAGGTTTGCGATCCTCTTTTTTCTTTTCGGTTTTTTTCTTTTCATACTTCTTCCTACCATAATAATAGTCAGGATTGTGAATCCTATTAAACATATCAAAAAAGTTTTCTTCGGTCATTATAAGACCATTTATAATAATTCGACACCTATTACAAAAAAAAATATTTTTTTCTTACGCTGCGCTAAAAAATAAAAAAAGGTGTCGGGAAATATGGGATATTTGCTTATTATCGTTATGGCAGTAGGCGAATAACGCCAAAACTTGGGTGTCGGGATGGTGTCGCAAGGGTGTCGCAAGGGTGTCGCAAGGGTGTCGGCATTTGGCTTTTTACCCCTGTTTTTACCTTAATTTACTTCGAAAGACTGTTTTTGATGATTTCCCGACAATTCCCCGACACCTTCCCGACACCATCCCGACACCTTCCCGACACCTCTAGTGCCACATTTAAGACACATTTTGGCCATAGAATTGGCTTAATCTTTGCAAGAATTGATGTCGATATTTTTGCATCATTTCCCCATCAAACTTAAATTCTTGGTAATATAGGTCAGGAGTACAGACCATTATGATGCCTTGTTCAATGTTAGAGCCATGAATATAATCATGAGCCATGGCATAAGCTCCTATTTGTAAAAAATAATCTTGAATCCAATCTTCTCTTTTGGCGCGATTCGCTTGCTTGAAATCGGCAATGGTTTCTTTACCATTATGCATGCAGACTAAGTCTGTTGAGCCTGCGTAAAGGCCAGGATAGTATAAAGATACCTCTGAGCCATAGTATTCTGAAACTGGCGTTAAACCTACGTCAATAATCTTTTGAGCCATCGGTTTAGCTTGTTGACCAATTTCCGTGAGGTCATCATACCCCGCGCCCGTGATGTGTTTTTCAATGAACTTATGCATACTAGTCCCACGCTTGCTGCTAAGATTCTTGATTCGTTCTGCTTCTTCATGTCCTACCTTTGCCTTCCATCTATCTAAATAGGTTTGATCCTTGGTCCGTGCAAGGATAGTCGTGACACTGGGTAATTTAGTTCCCGCTACATCATAGGTCCGTGATCCCTGATCCGTGGACCGTGAAACACGCACATAGTTATATTTGTCGTTTTTTTTCATCTTTTATCAATGCTTCATTAATCAAAGCAAGTTTTATCATACAAAGAGTACGAAAGACAGGATCCATTTTTTCTCGGTCACCTTCCATATAAGCAATCAATCGAGCAGGACCATTTTCTCCACCAAACGCGTTTTTTAAACCACGATTAATCCACGTTCGATGAAAACGATCACAGGCACTGAGTGTATAAGGAATAGACCAGTTAGGAGGTAAGGTATTAAAGTGTCTAAGTGCTTCACGCACCCAGTACTTTAAATCTCGCTTATAGCAAATTTCACGTTCTCTCAGGCACCATTCTCTAAGAGGCATGGAGTTAAATTTTCGACCATGCTCCAAATGTCGTAGTCTTCGGGCCTCATTTTCTCGTATCTTTCTTTCTTCTTTCTCATGCCTATACTCCCGGTAATTTCCGTTATAATCACAATAAGGCATGACCTAGAATATAATTTCCATAACAAGATACAACGTGATGAAAATAAACATCGAGGTCATTTGTATATCATATGGAAAGTTAGTCATGAAAGTTTTAATAATACTTTTCATGACGCTTGTCTAGTTGTTACCCTTTAATGCAGGCTCTTTTATTTCTTTCATAACGTCTTTCGCCTCCACCGGTTTTAATCCTCTAACATCTTTGATCTTAAGATAATCACGCACGTTTCCCGAGACCGAGATTCGTGTGCAATCGCTCTTGAACGGATACACCCAATGCTTCAGCCAGGCTGGAAAGATATACATATCACCGGATTTCGGTACAAACGAATGGTGTGTTACCGATTCACGTGGCCCGTCTCCATAAATAAACGTAATACCACCAGGACCTGCGGATCTTCCCTTATATTTCTTATTCTCTTCGATCAAAGCTTGTGGAACATCCAAGAATATAACCCAAGACAACGTGCCACCATGATCGTGCGGTGGATTAAAATCTCCGGGTCTTTGAAAGTTGGCCCATAAGGCATCCAACTCGTACTTCTGTTTAAAATCAATACTATTATCACCGGTCCACTTCTCTAGAGCATCGGCGTAAAGCTCAAAGATCGTGCCAAAGAATTTTTCAAACATGGTGTAATCTCTAAAGGCCACTTGCTTGGTGACAATGCCTGCTAAACGCGTCTCAAAATCTGTCTTACTCGCTTTAGCTTCCTTTAATAAAAGATCTTGGTTTTCTTTTGATATACTTAACTTAACCAGACACGGTCCCCAACGAAACATTTGGTACTGTACGGCTATCTTCTTTTTATCTGCCATGGAGTTCTCCTCTTGCTTTTGCTGCATAATATGCATTTCCTGTTAAATGTTTTTTATTTATTTTTCTCATTTGTCTTCGTCTTCGAGGCTGTGCTCTTAAACTAATGTTGACATTCCAGCCATTCTTCTCTAAAATCTTTCTTCGTATTTTTGTCAGAACATATCCCGCATGTCTTCCTGAAAGTTCACAAATATCTCTAAAATCTCTACTATTACCCATTAACCAGGCTTGAGCTTGTCCTTTTTCAAAGGGAGATACGTGCTCTGAAAAAGCATCGTGTACAGCTTGACTTAAAACAGCAACGAAAAGTCTTTTCTCAGGACAATCAATTTTGTCAGAGGAATAGACAGCGCTGGATTTAATAAATCGAGGCATTAGTGTAACTTCGGCTCCTTATAGGGCTTGACTTCCGTTTCCATAACCGTTTGAATCAGGCGTTGATATCCCTCTTCATCGAGATGGGTTTTATAAAGTCTCATAGCAATAGCCATATACGTTGCGGCTACGGCCTGGGCTTCATGGTCATGCATGTATTGAATCGCATCACCAAAAACTTCGTGGTATAGTTTGTCTAAATCTTTATCGTTGTGCGCCATCTATAAACCCTTCTGTATTCCTAATATGAAGTTCATCATTTTGGGTGTCGAGTTGTGCATCTTCTATTTTTTTGTCTATATATCGTTCGTGAGCTTTAGTTTTAACATAATCTCGTTTAGCATATTCTTTCATGTAATCTCTTTTTTGTTGTTTATTTTCTTCTAATTTATAATATCTTTGGTTTGCTTCTTTCCTGTTAATTTTATCTTGTTCAGTTCTATACGTCATAAAAGGTATACTTTAATGTTAACTCTTCTCCTTGCTTGATGTCTTTAATGGTTACTAAATTCCATTTACTAAAGTTATATGCAGGTTGCTTATCTTCATTAGTGAAATAGAGTTTAATTTTTTCGCAATTAGGATTATCGTTGTGATTAATAAATCCTCCTAGAGGGGTTCGGATAATGGTGTCACTAATTTGTATATGTGACATTCCAAAATTAGTTCCTGTAGGAATATCTTCTTTGGCGAATAAGCCTATGTCGTGGATATCAGAAAAACCTAGACGTAGTTCTTTGGGTAAAGGTTTATACATCTCGTTCATCCTTCGGAATAAAAGGTTTGTAACCTTGCTCGGCTGCTTTCTCATCATCTTCTCCAACGATACTATTCACTTCGGGAACATAATGTTTTAATAATCTTTCAACGCCTTGCTGTAGTGTCATTTTAGACATGGCACAGCCAGAACATGCACCGGATAGCTTTAAAGTAGCCACGCCAGTATCGGGGGTAAAATTAATAAAACCAATAGCACCATCGTGAGCCGCAACGCTAGGGGCAACTTTCTCTTCCAGAACAGTCTTAATATCCTCAACAATCTCATCTAAACTCCTCATATTATTCCTGACTTTCTTAACCGAATGATTTGATCTTCGATTTCTTTACTTAACTTTTTATTGTCAGCTACGACTTCTAAATATTGTTGTTCTAGTCTGTGATTTTCATCAACTAAAAATTTATAATCAGGTTTCTCAAAATAATCTTTTGACTTCAATGAATCTTCTAGATTAGCAATCTTGTTTTTGAGATCATTAATTTCATTATTAGCGACTCTTAATTCAGGGGAATTAGTAACCGTGATTCCTTTAATCAAAATCATTTCGTTTTCGGCTTCTTGACGAAGCTTATGTTCTTTCTCATATTTTTCTTTCCATTCCTGTATATTCTTTATATCATTCACACTCATTTTATACTTTCTAAAAATAGTATCAAGGCTTGTAGATTTTTTTTCTCTTTGCCTTATCAAATCCTCGTACTTGGTCATATATATGTCTCTTTATGTCTTTATCGGTTTGCATAATGGTTAACAAATCCACACCACTATAGGCTCTAGCATAGGCATTTTGTGATACAGCAACAGATGTACCTGAAGCCAGTAAAGCAAATTCACTGCAACCACTACAGGTTAGCCAGATAACGCAGAGCATGAATATTTTTCGTATCATTTTTAATCTCTCCTTCACTATTACATGCTTTACAGCTAATAACCACCTTTAAATTAGGGGTAGAAGCATTTTGTATTATCCTTCGATAACCATTACCAAAGCAGGCAGGGCAAACAAATTTATTTTTTATTGGGTTCATCAACAACTCTTTCGATTAATTCTTTCGTCTCAAGTGTTTTCAAAACTTTATTCATGGTGTCTTTGTGCTCCTCATTTCTGGGTACAAAGTCATGAACCATTCTATTTAGAATAGCGTATAGAATAGTTCGTGGATAATCGGTGTTCATTTCAACACCACCAAACTTGAGAAGCTCGCCTTTTTCTTCTTTATCCAGGCGAGTTAAAGTTTCAACGTGCTCATTAATTTTTGCAACGGTATGTTCTGACATTTCTCTCATTGCATCTTTAAAATTTCTACGTTGCATCAGTTTATTTTATCCTTTCCGTTATCCTTTTTATCTTCTTTTTTAGGGTCTTTTTTCCAAGCCGCTATTCTTGCAATTAGTGCAGCCACTTCGATATACGGTCTTCTTGATAAGTATTCTAAAAATACTTTTCTATCTTCTTCCGGAACATTAAACATTTATTTTTCCGCCTTTCCATTCAGTCTTTTTTCTTCTTTGTTGACTAGAATATTAATCGTTTGACTTCGGCTAATAATTGTATTGGGAACAATCACTCTACGAATTTTATCAATCTTCGAGTAAGTGTCTTTAGACAAAGAAACGTTTTTATATTTACTAATGTCTGTCATGTGTTATACCTCTTTCTATATTGTTTCATAACAATATGGGATATTATATAAAATTTACAAGATTGTCAATGAAATATTTTTTAATTCTATGGGTGTGTTCAGCGATCAATGGCGCGTGTATGGTGCCTCCTATAACGTATCCAGAACCTTTTAATAGCCACTATGAGTGCGTGGAAGAGGGCTATGCTACTGGCCTTGATATGGTGCGTGCTATGAGTAGAGAATCTATAGAAATGAATAGACTTTTCGTGGCATTTAATTGTCGACGAGAACCTCTTATTTAATTACAAGTCCAACCTAGTAGTAATTTACCATCCATATCATACCATCCTTGAAGTTTAGGATCGCCATTGCGTTCATTATAATACTTCATATTGACATCTACCCAGGCTTCAGCGATTCCGTCGCAATTCCCGTTGTGCTTGAATTTGACTTTTTCGATGTCGACTCCGTTTGTGCTTAACAGAAGAATTACTACTATATATTTCATTATACTTGTCTACCGCAGCTTGTATGGCTCTGTCTATCTCTTTTTGATTAGTGAACAACTTTGCCATTATCAATGATCTTAGTTAAAGTGTTTCCTTTCTTATTAATATAAGTAATCCAGCCTGTAAATTTAGGTGATTTTAGTAATAAACTTTTAAACATTTTTTTCCAGCTCATAGCTTTTACCACTTCAGCTTGGTTAGTTCCGTGGTCCGTGATTGTGTATTCGTATCTCATGCTTTCATTATCTTATCTAGGTTAATGTAGGACTTATGTCAAGACTAAAGAACACGTTTTCTGCCTTGGCCACGTGATTTTTTACGTTTGTTGTGTTTATTGGGTCTTTTGGCGTGACGTCCGGGGCGTTTTCTAGGTTTCTTTTTCTTGTAGTTAGAAACTCCAAATAAAGGTTTCCTCTTACGCGCCATTTTCTTTTTCTTCTATCTTATCAGAACCTAAAGGGAGATATTTAATGACACCATTAATCTCTTGCTTAACTTCTTCACCACAATTCATGCATTTGTAATAATCATTAACAATTGAAATAAAACTTGCAGGAAGCTCACAATATGGGCACACACCGGGTGTTACTTCTGGTCTAAATTTTATGAATGTTCTTTTAAAGAATTTGCTCATATTTGGTCTTACCATTTTCTTTGTAAGCACGCAAATATTGTCTCCGATTATTGCTCTCTGAATATGAGCAATGCACCCAGCCTGAATTGGGATCTGATTCTTTCCAATACTCGAGAATGAGTTGATCGTAGTTCGTATTGTAGTGAATCCAATCAGCGAGTTCTCTATTTGATACACCAAAAATTTCGAAGTCTGCCGCTTCTCCACGGGCATGTTGCGAGGTCGATTTTGATCCTATGGCAGTACACAATTCTGGAGAGCGATAGCCGCTGGAAACGCTAACTACCTGCTCAAAATGGTC
>VTLG01007260.1_pt1 | contig 14433 bp, 20 predicted proteins | sample 4694571 | NCBI WGS metagenome assembly VTLG01 (sample SAMN12604809, study PRJNA352737) | marine metagenome | biome: ENVO:00000447; feature: ENVO:00000209|ENVO:00000569|ENVO:01000036; material: ENVO:00002151; isolation source: viral sequences binned using virsorter ...
GCATTTGACGCTTTCGGTTATCTTTGTTTACAGCAATTTAACTTGGCAAAACCAGAGACACTCGGCCAAACTTCGTTTAGAATATACTAAGAACTACCTAATTCTTATCATGTACCATTCTACGACTAAGAAAAAGAAGAAGAAAAAAAAGGGAGGTAAGAAACGTGGCGAATGTTCCTGTAAATAAAGCGTTATACTCTAGGGTAAAAGCAGAAGCAAAGCGTAAATTTAAAGTTTACCCAAGTGCTTATGCTAATGCGTGGCTTGTACGAGAGTATAAAAAACGTGGAGGAACTTACCGCACGGAGAGTAAACGTGGCAAGAAGTAGTGGTGGATTAACCCGTTGGTTCAAAGAAAATTGGGTTGATGTCAAAACTGGTAAACCTTGTGGCCGAAAAAAAGGCGAAAAACGAGGTTATCCAGCTTGTCGTCCCAAAAATCGTGTATCAAGTAAGACACCTAAGACTGTTGGAGAGATGTCAGCAGCAGAAAAAGCTAGGTTTAAAAGAGAAAAAACAAGTAGTAAAAAAATAACTTATCAACATAGACGTAAAAAGAAGAAAAAATAACTGTGAAAAACGCAGTTTCAAGGTAATATATTGTTATAAGTAAATTTTTCTTAGAATCATGGCATTTTTTCGTGGTGAAGAAGGCTCTGTATCATTTGATAACGGAACTGGAACAGTTGGAGCTATAGCTTCTACAACAGCTTGGACATTAGACGTAACAAAAGACACTCTTGATGTAACTGCACATGGAGATACTTCAAGAAAAAACGTAGGTAGCTTGCTTTCTGGCTCAGGTACTGTTGATCTTATTTATACAGCAACATCAGGAGATGATACTGCTGAAATCATTACAGATGTATTAACAACAGAAGATTCTGGTGATGCTGCATTTAACCTTTTTTTAGATACATCAGGAACTAAAAAATTAAGTTTTAACGGAACTATTACAGGAACTTCATATAGCTCTACTGTTGGAGATCTAAGTACAATATCAGTTAGTTTTGTAACTAATGGTGCTATTACTTCTGCTATCTAATGCCTAAATCATCTTATTCGAGTAAACAACGTAAATTAGCTGCTGTTGCTCCACCACGGGATAAGATTACGGCTGCTGATCTTAAAAAGTTACGTTCTAAGAAAAAAAGGAAGAAAAAATGAAAGACCTAACTCAAAGACAGAAAGATGCTTTAGCTAGGCATAAGAAGAAGGGTACTCATACTAGAAAACACATGGAAGAGATGAGAAACTTGATGTTAAAGGGTAAAACTTTTACTGAAGCTCACAATATCACCATGAAAAAGGTAGGAAAATAATGAGAAAGAAACGTAAAAATGTAAATTTAAGCGTAGGTAGAGGAGAGAAGTCCAAGACAGGTGGATTAACTGCGAAAGGTAGAGCTAAATATAATCGTGCCACTGGTAGTAATTTAAAAGCTCCCGTTACAGGTAAAGTCAAACCTGGTAGTGCAGCAGCTAAAAGACGCAAATCTTTTTGTGCAAGAATGTCGGGAATGCCTGGGCCAATGAAAGATAGCAAAGGCAGACCTACAAGAAAGGCGTTAGCATTAAGAAAATGGAGGTGCTGAGATGACTTATGCTGTACCAGGACCTATTAGAACCAATATTGTTTCATCTACTTCTGTAGGTGGCATTGATAGTCCTTTTACTAGAACAAGGGCTGTCTTAGACATGATGAAAGGTTGGGAAATAATGAAGGCTGTTACAGAGGGGACAGAGTACCTTAGACAAAATTCTGAAGCATTCTTACCTCTCGAACCAAGAGAAGATTATGATGCTTACCTTGCAAGAGTAAATAGATCAGTATTTAGTCCTTTTACACAAAGATTAATAAGAGCAGCTACAGGTTTAGTTCTAAGAAAACCAATAACTTTAACAGGAGATCCTTATTGGACAGAGATGTTCAAGATGAATGTTGATGGATGTGGTTCGGATTTAGATGAATATGCAAGAAGGGTTTTGATGTGTTCTTTAATTTACGGTCAAAGTCATATTCTTGTAGATTATCCAGCCCCATCGGGTGCTTTAACACTTGCAGAAGAACGTCAACAAAATCGTAGACCTTATTGGATTGAAGTAGATCCTACAAATCTTTATGGTTGGAGACTTGATAGAGAATCTAATTATGGAAATTTAGTGCAGGTAAGGTTAGCTGAAAAAGCAGTGTTACCCGATGGTCAGTTTGGTGAAAAAGTTTATGATCAGATAAGAGTTATCGAGCCAGGTAGTTATAGAATTTTTCGTAAAAAAGAGCAGATAGAAGAGATGTATGACGTTGCAGATAACAGTATTACAGGTAATTTTGAGATGGGTTCAGCAGACAAAGATTACAAACAGGTAGAAACTGGCAGTTTTTCTCTTGGTGAAATACCTTTAGTGACAATTTATTCGGGTAAAACAGATAATTTAGTTAGTAAACCACCTTTACTTGATATTGCATATTTAAATCTTGCACATTTTCAAAGACAAGCTGATTTAATTCATAGTTTGCACGTTGCATCTCAACCAATGCTTGTAATGGAAGGATATGATGATCAGACAAAAGATTTAGCTATATCTGTTAATTATGCAATGGCAACTCAGCCTGGTAATAAAGTTTATTATGTAGAACCTGCAAGTAGTGCTTTTGATGCTCAATCTGCTGAAATCAAAGAATTGCAGATGCAAATGGCTACTCTTGGCATTAGTACTTTGAGTCAACAAAAATTTGTAGCTGAATCTGCTGACGCTCGAAGGTTAGATAGAGTGGATACTAATTCTATGCTTGCTATGGTTTCTATGGAATTAGAACAAAAACTTCAAAAATGTTTTAATTTATCTGCTCAATATGTAGGTATTGAACCACCAGAAGTCAAGATTAGTAGAGATTTTGATATTGAAAGATTAATTGGACAAGATATTGCAGCTTTGACCTCATTGTTTGATCAACAAGTCATTGATAGAGAAGAATTTAGAGATATTTTAGTACAAGGTGAAGTATTACCATCAGCAAATGAGGTCAAATCCGAATAATCTGCTAAGATAATATACAAGTACACAATTAATTATGGCTGGATCTATTGATAAAGTTCTACAGGCTGATGGAACTTACAAATGGGAAGTAACAGAATTAAAGCCTAAAACACAAGAAGTTTCTGAAGTTGCTCCTCCTCCAAAAGAAACCAAGAAAAAAGTCTCAAAGAAGAAAACAACAAACCCTCTCTCTGAATAATTTATGGCAATCGAAGAAAAGGTGATTGAACAAACACCAGAAACTCCAACACCAGAAGTTAGTACACCAACTCCGCCTGTAAATGATTTAGCTAAACAGTTACAGGATGCGAATGAACGGGCTGTCAAAGCAGAGGCATTAGCAGACCAACAACGTAAAGCTGCTGAAGAAGCGGAGCAAAAATTTAAAAATGCTAAAAGTAAAATAGGTCAATACTATGACGATAGAAATAAGGCATTAGAAGATCAAGGAATGTATAAGCCTTTATGGGAAGAGGCAAATAAAACAAATCAAGAAATGCAAAATGAGGTAAACAGCCTTAAACAACAGATCCAAGATTTAAAAAATTCTAACGAAGCTGCAAATACTAAACAGGAAGCATTAGCAGCAATTAGTAATCTTGGAGCTATAAATGCGGAACAAACTTTGTCATTATTACAAGAAAAGTTACAAAGAAATGCTGAAGGTAAAGTAGTTGTTCTTAATGGTGGAGTTGAACAAGATTTCAATACTTATCTCGGTAGTCTCAAAAATCCAGGTAGTGGTTGGGAACATCATTTTAAACCAAGTTCAGCTGCAGGAATGGGTGCAAAACCAACTCCTACATCAAATGTGGGTGGAGGACAGGTAAATCCTTGGAAAACGGGCAACCTGACTCAACAAATGCTAATATCAGAACAAGATCCTCAGATGGCAGCTGTGCTGAAACAAGAGGCTCAGAACACTTAAAGAAAAGTAATTTCTATAAATCCGTGATTTAGGAATTTACTATCAAGTCCGTGGCTTGAAAAGTGTTACCAAATCCGTGATTTGGAAATGTAAAACAATTTTTTTAATAAGCCAATGGCTGCTCCGTTTCAGAATTACTCTGGTGGTGTCTTATTAGCTGACATCGTAAAGAGAAATAATTTGAGCACCTATGTTTCTGAGGCTATCAAAGAACGTAGTGCTTTCATAAAATCTGGTGCTGTTGTGCGTAACGCGCTTCTTGACGCATCAGAAGGTGGAACAAGAATACAGGTTCCAGAATTTAACCCAATCGCTCCAACTGAAGAAATTTTAGATGGTACAGCAACATGGGGTACAAGTAATCAAGGTCACTTGACACCACAGAAGATTGGTACAGGAACACAAATCGCAACTATCTGTCACAGAGGTTTTGCGTATGCTGTTGATGATGTAGCTGTATTGGCTGCTGGTGAAGATCCAATGGGTCACATCAGAAACCAAATTGCAGATGCAATCAACAAGCTAAACTCTGCAAGACTATTCAGCTTGTTAGATGGTTTGTTTGGATCTACTTTCGGCCCACTAGGTGCAAACGCACTTGACCTAAGTAAAGGTGCTGCTTCTGGTGCTGATGAAACTAACTTCTTAACAGCTTCTACAGTTGCAAGAGCAAGAAACCTTCTTGGAGAAAGAGGCGAAGAGCTAGATACTCTAGTAATTCACCCAACTGTTGCTTACTACCTATATCAGGTTGGTATGTTAACATTCTCTACTTCTGCATTATCAACTGGAACTGGCATCCAATGGGGTGGCGGTGGTGTTGGCATCACAGATAGAAGTATTGGTCAGTTTGCTGGTATGAATGTTGTTATTGACTCTCAAGTTAATACAGTTCATCCTGGTACAACAGGTCATCAAAAAGAGTTCCGTTGCTACTTAATTAAGTCAGGAACAATTCTTGAAGGTGAGCAATCTCCTCTAAGTATTGAATCAGATAGAAACATCTTATCTAAGCAAGATGTTATGTCTGTTGATTATCACAGTGCTTATCACGTTATGGGAACTAAGTGGACATCTGCTACTGACAACCCAACTAACGCACAGTTAGCTAACGATAACAACTGGGGAATCACATACGATGCTGATTTAATTCCTATAGTCGAGCTAATCGTTAACTCCCCACTTGATACAGGTACTAATCCTTAGTAATATCTAATTAGTGGTCAGAAACCTCATCAATTATTGGTGGGGTTTTTTCTTTACGCTACAATAAAACTAAATTACTTTAATAATCGTGGCAGCTACCATAAACGCAACAATAAAAGGAGAAAATGCCAATAGTTACGTTACTTTGTCTGAAGCTAACGACTATTTTGATACTTCTCCAGATTCTTCTACTTGGACAAATAAAACAGACGATCAAAAGAAAAGATCATTAATATCTGCTGCTAGATGGATTGATACCTTAGTTTTTTATGGAGATAGATGTGATGATGGACAGGCATTAAAGTTTCCAAGAAATAATTATCAGGTAGATGGTGTTGAACTGGCTTGTTCTAAAATTCCTAATCCAATTAAATATGCACAGTACGAACTAGCCAGGGCATTGGCAAACGACACAGATGCAATTACAGGAACTACAGGAAAAGACGGAAACTTTGAGGAAGTAAAACTAGGAGATATTCAAGTTAAGTACAACACTACAAGTCAGGGAACTGGATCTATAAATAATATTTTAGATGTTTACCCTTGGCTACAAAGTTATCTTGGAGCGTATATGCTAGGTGGAGCAGGAAGTTTCCAACTACGGGCGGTTAGAGGATAATGGCAGGACAATTAGATTCACTACTAAAAAACGTAGCCAAACAGGTGGTGTCTCAACTAGGAGACTCATTAGATACAACAATTATTTACACTAGAAAATTATCTACGTCATACAACACATCTACTGGTGCAGTAACTACCAGTGACACTAGCTACACAATAAAAGTTCCCGTAGAGTTCATACAATCCACCGAAGAAACTGGTTATCAGGAAAACGTAGCTAGAATTTTTGTAACACCTGATCTTATAGGAGACAGCCAACCGCTACTATCAGATGAGATTACTCTCACATTTTCTGGATCGACCAGAGTTGCAAAGATTACAGATGTAAGAACTTTGCGTGGTGGTCAGGAATATTTATTCAGAGTTGACGTTATTTTCTAATGACTTTAGTAAACGCACGAGCAGCATTTGAAACCGCAATAAAAAACGCAGTAACAACTGCTGACAATACAGTAACAGTTGTTTTTGACAATATGCCTTTTACAACTCCAGGTAAAACTAAAAAATATGTAATGGTGAGCCTTGACTTTACGCAATCAACAACTCAACCCCAAGGTGCAGCAGTTGATTACTATGGAGGATCAATAACTTGTGGGGTTATGACACCAAAAAATAAAGGAACAGCAGACGGAGCAGCAATAGCGGAAGCAGTTATAGATGGACTGACTTCGGTAAACGCATCAGATTACTCAGATACATTCTCTGCTTCTCCCCGTGTATCACAAATATCTGGACCGACTACAATAAATACAGAAAGAGAAAGTCATTTTCTATCTGTAGTTAGTTGCACCTTTACTGCCAATGCCTAGTTCTAAAGACATCTCTCATCTAACCAAAGATTTAGAGCAGAATATGATAGCTCTAAAAAGTAAAGTAGCTTCTGCTATGGTGCAAGATCTTCAAGAACGTGGTCCGTGGTGGACAGGACATTTTGCTACTAGCTGGAAAATAAGTGAAACTCCAGTACAGCCAGTTAAAAAATCAAGAAAAAGAGAAGAAATAGATAAAGGAAACATACAAGGATATGATGCTCCATTACATTGGTTAGATGAAGATGAAGCTGGAGTTGGTACAGGAAGCGTTTACGATCAAATAAGAACTAATCGTGTGCTACCCAACAGGAAAAGAGCTAAAAAAGTTCCACTGGAAAAACCATTATATGTAGGTAACGAAGCTGAATACGCTGGATTTGCAGTTAACAATCCAGGGGCTACTGCACCAGTTGGTTCTCCCAATGGAATCACATACTCAGAACACGCAGGAATAGTAAGACAGATAACACCTCCTAGTGGAAGCCCCGATTGGTACAAAATATATCTACAAAATCAACAATTTAATGAAGCAATATTACTCGGACTTAGCGAAACTTTCAAAGGTAAACATACTCCTGTCGAATAATCAGCGATAAGTTATACTACAAGAATAGATACAATTTTTTATGGCAACAGTAAGAGCAATCGACAAACTAAAGCAAGCCTTTAGTGTCGAAGAACGTAGTAGCTACTCCATTTTTAAGGGAGAAGAACTAATCCTAAAAATCTTTTGGTCGCCTCTTACAATAGCTGATAGAGACACAATAAACAGTACACTAATAGCTATGAACAAGGGTCAGGAGGAAGGAAGTCTTGATTTTGCATTACAGGTTATTGTCACAAAAGCCGAAGATGAATCGGGTGTAAAGATGTTTACCTCAGGAGATTTACCAGCATTAAGAAGAGAGATACCTTTATCTGTCCTACTGGACATAATGACTAAGATGCAGGGAGTGGGCGAGGGGGAAAGCCCCGATGCCGTAAAAAGCTAAACTGAAAGAAGATAACTTTATATACTTACAGTTTTTTATTGCAGAAAAACTAGGCTACACGCACAAAGAAGTCCGAGAAAAAATGTCGGTCCAAGAACTGTATGCCTGGAACGCTTACTTTGAAATAAAGTCTGAAAGAGAAGAAGAAGCCTACGAAAAAGCAAAAAGACAAGCCCAAGTTCGTAAAGTACGCTAAACTTTTAATATCTGACTCAAATTTGCGGTGGCTGCGTCAAATTACAGCGTAAATATAAAACTAAATACCACAGCAGCTAAGAATGACTTACAGAAGTTGGAAGCACGAATAAATAAGCTACGCAAAAATCTAAACGAACCACTAAAAATAGATACAAGAGTATCGAAAATACAAGAAAAGATAGCCAAAAGCAAAGATGCTCAAAAAGCATCAATGATCGAAACTAGAAGATTAGGAGATCAAGTACAGAAATTAGCTGATAAAGGACTAAAAGTAGACAAAGCACGGGCAGCCATAAAGAAAGCAGCAGCATTAGATTCTAAAAATCAATTAAAAGCAGCAGCAAGTCAAAGAAAGATAGCTCAAGATGAACTAAAAATACAAACTGATATAACTGAACAGGTAGCAAAAAGAAGTCAGTTAATTGCTTCGGGTAAGTTTGCAGGAGGAAGAAACTTCGGCCAGATTGGTGGATCTATAGGACCAGCCTTACCACCAAGTGCAGGAGGAGCAGCAAGTGGGAGAAGAGGATTTGACTTCCAGAGCGCATTAATAAGTGGTGGCTTTCCTTTACTATTTGGTCAAGGCCCATTTGTTGGTGCTGCTGGTGCATTAGGCGGTGGTATCGGTGGAATGTTCGGACAGATGGGTGGTTTTGCAGGAGGTATTGCAGCAACTACAGTAGCTCAGACAATCCAGGCATTTACAGTAGAGACAGGAAAACTTGGAGCAGCTTTGAATGATGCAACAAAAGATGTAGAAGCAGTATCAGCAGCATTAGGAATCACTGGAACGGAATTTGAAAAGAACCTTAAAACTCTGCAAAAACTAGGTGGCGAAGAAGAAGCGTTTGAAGCAGCCAGAGCAAAAATGATTAGTTTAGTAGGCACAGAAGGAGTAACTGCTTTGCAAAACTTTGGTAAAGGAACTACAGAACTTGCAAATCAATTTACGATAGCGATGACTCAAATGAGAGTAGCTTTCGCATCTTTCCTACAAGGAACTGGAGTAGGAAGTTTCTTACTAAACAGAATGACAGCAGCTAATTTGCAAAGACAAGCACAAACATCAACTGACCCTGGAGTTGTAGAAGCTCGTAAATTAGTAGAAGCTTTAGAAGGAGGATTCTTTACACGCAGTAAAGAAGAAAAAGCATTGATACAAGCTAATCCAGATATTACTTTAGATCAGGCTAAGAAAGCTGTGGAAGAAGCACAAAAATTAGCAAACAAAAAAGAAGAACAAGTTGCTGTTGAAAAATTACTGACAGATATACAAAAACAAAGAGTTAAAAATATATCTGAGGAAATAACACTATTGGAAAAAAGTTTTGGGCTGACTTCAGATGAATTTGAAATAGAAAAACAAATAATGCAAATGAAACAAGATGGCGAAATAAAAGACGAAGCCGAAATCCGCAACAAACTTAAGCATCTACAAAATTTACAAAAAGAAAGACAGTTGGCTGAAGAAACAGCAGCAGCATTTGAAAGAATGTCTCAGACAATAGCAACTGACATATCACAAGGAATCCAGGGAATGATTCGTGGTACTTCCACATTGAACGATATGTTGAACAACGTATTGAACAAACTGATAGATGCAGCGTTTAACATGGCATTATTCGGCAATACAGGAGGAACACTAGGTGGCGGAGGTTTATTTGGATCAATTTTTGGAATGTTTGGTGGTGGTGGAAAAAAAGGTACATTTGGAGGAGCACCTTTAGGTCCATTAGGAAATCCTTTAAGTCAACATACTGATTTAACAGTAGGAGTAAGAGCAGGGGGAGGATCAGTAAAAGCAGGAAGTGGTTATCTTGTTGGAGAACGTGGACCAGAAATGTTTACTCCAGGTGTATCTGGAATGATTACACCAAATCATGCTCTTGGCGGATCGACAAATATCGTGGTAAACGTAGATGCTTCTGGTTCTTCTGTTGAAGGAGATGAGTCAAGTGGAGAAGAGTTGGGTAGATTGATAGGAGCAGCAGTTCAAGCAGAACTGATTAAAGAAAAACGACCAGGAGGTTTATTAGGATAATGGCTACTTTCCCCTCAATCAGTCCTACCTATCAAGCTCGTAAGACTACAACACCAAAAATAAATATTGCTCAGTTTAATGATGGCTACCAACATAGAATTAAGTTTGGATTAAACACTATTCCATATGAATGGTCGCTTAATTTTGATGTAAGTGAAGCAGACTCAGACACCATAGAAGCATTTCTTGAGGCTAGAGCAGAAGATGGTGCTTCTTTTGATTGGCAACCCCCTGGAAGTGGTGCTGCATATAAATGGATATGCCTTCGTTGGACTAAAACAATTCCCTATGTAAATAGAGCTAGTTTAAACATGACATTTCAACAAGTATTTGAACCTTAATGACCAGTCCTGTATCAGAGTTACAAAAAATAAATCCAAGTAGTATTATTGAGCTTTTTCAACTTGAGTTAATAACCGCTATTCATGGTTCTAATACAATTTATTATTTTCATAATGGAGTAAATACTAATGAAAACCAAGATGTAATTTTTGCTGGTAATCAATATACACGGATGCCGATAGAAGCCCGTGGTTTTGATTTTACTTCTAAAACATTACCTAGACCCCGTTTGTCTGTTTCTAATATTTTAGGAACATTTACAACTTTAATACTAACTTTACCTCAAGGATTAGAAGGAGCGAAAGTTACTCGTATCAGAACTTTAAGTAGATATATTGATAATGTTAATTTTACTGGTGGAGATATTTTATTAGAAGATGGTAGTTTTTTATTGCAAGAGAATGGCAGTCAGATAGATATGGAAGCTGGCATCAATCCATTTGGTACGCCTGATCCTACTGCCACATTTGCCACTCAAATATTTTTTATAGATAGAAAAGTTGCAGAAAACAGAAATGGAATAGAATTTGAACTAAGTGCTAAGATGGATTTAGATGGAGTACGTTTACCAAAACGTCAGGTGCTACCTCAAGATTTCCCTGGCGTTGGATCGTTTTTTGCATGACTTGGCAAGATAAAGCATTAGAACACGCAATACAAGAACAACCAAGAGAATCTTGTGGTCTTTTAGTTATTAAAAAAGGAAAAGAAGTTTATTTTCCTTGTAAAAATTTAGCTTTCGATCCTTCAGATCAATTTATTATTGATGCTGATGATTGGGTAAGAATTGAAGATAATGAGGGAGAGATAGTCGGTGTTGTTCATAGTCATCCAGTTACAAGTGCAAAACCAAGTGAAGCAGATAGAGTTGCCTGTGAAAAGTCGGATTTAAAATGGTGGATAGTACAGCCACAGTTAAAAGATTGGCAGTATTGCGAACCATGTGGTTATAAAGCACCTTTAATTGGTAGGAAATGGGTTTGGGGTGTTACTGATTGCTGGAGTTTGTGTAGAGATTGGTATAAAGAAGAATTAGGGATAGAGCTTATTGATTGGGTCAGGCCAAACGATCCAGAAGATTTTATAAAAAATCCAATGTTTGTAGATTGTTTTGCAAAAACAGGATTTAGAGAATTACATCCAGAAGAAGATTTACAATATGGAGATTTATTATTAATGTCAATAAGCAGTAGCGGATTAAATCATATTGGTGTTTACTTAGGACAGCAAACAGTTTTGCATCATTTACAAAATAGATTATCAAGTCGTGATCTATTAGATGAATGGTTGTTAAAATGTACAGGTAAGAGGATTCGTTATGTTAAGAAAAATTAGACTATACGGAGAACTTGCTAAGTTTTTAGGTCAGAAAACTTTTGAAGCTGAAGTCCATAATGCTGCACAGGCAATAAAATTTTTAATTGTCAACTTTCCACAGTTAGAAAAGCATATGGGAGATAGATATTACAAGGTATTAGTTGGTGATTGGGAAATAAAAGAAAAAGAAATACATTACCCAAATGGACAGGAAGAAATAAGAATTATTCCTATTGTTGGAGGAGAGGGAGGTAGAGGCACTACAAGATTTATTATTGGGGCAGTATTGATAGGAGCAGCAATAATTGCTCCTGGGGCTGGTATGGTCGGCCTACAGTTTGCTGGTACTGGAGGTGCTGCTGCGAGTCCATTTATGGCTGCAGTCGGCAATATTGGTCTTGCATTAGCCCTTACAGGACTTTCTCAAATGCTAACACCCGTACCACCTGTAGAAGAGCGAGAACAAGATCCTAGATTATCATTTAATTTTAGTGGGATACAAAATACATCAAGGGCTGGTGTTCCAGTGCCTGTAATTTACGGAGAATTGATAGTTGGATCTGTTGTTATATCAGCAGCGATTGAAAACGAACAGGTAGAAGTATGAAGATTATAGGCTCTGGTGGTGGAGGAAAAGGAGGTGGTGGAGGTGGTGGCACTCCACATGAAGAAAAAGATAATCTTGATTCTAAATCTTTCGCTAGGATTCTTGATCTTGTAGGAGAGGGTGAAATAAGTGGTTTAGTTGATGGTGCTAAATCTATATTTTTTAACAACACACCATTACAGGCTGCTGATGGTAGTTTTAATTTCAAAGATGTCTCATTTGAAACAAGAACAGGTACTTCTAGTCAGACTGTAATACCAGTAACAAGAAATGTTGCGACAACAAAAACAGTAGCTAGTGCTGGAACAGCCATTCCTGCTGGTAGTGCTGGTAGAGTTATACAAATTACAGACTCAGATGTTGATGCAGTTTCTCTTCAAATTACTGTTCCTGCTCTGCAACAATTTAGTGACGAAGGAGATATTTTTGGTACTGATGTAGAACTAGCAATTCTTGTTCAATATAGCGGCGGTGGTTATCAAACTGTTTTGTCTGGTGGTTCGGCAAAAATTGCTGGTAGAACACCTGATCCATATGTAAGAGATTATCTTGTAAATCTTAATGGTGCTTTTCCTGTAAATATAAAGGTACAGAGGATTACAGCAGACAGTACATCATCAAAATTACAAAATGAGATTCAATTCAATACATATGTTGAAATTAAATACGACAAAAGAAGTTACCCTAATAGTGCTTTAGTCGGTCTAAAAGTAGATGCGGAACAATTTTCGTCAATTCCATCTCGAAAATATTTAGTAAAAGGTATTAAAGTAAAGATCCCACATAATGCAACAGTTAATGCTGACGGCAGTTTGTCTTATACAGGAACATTTAATGGAACACTAGGTGCAGCACAATATACAAACGATCCAGCTTGGTGTTTATATGACTTGCTTACCTCTAGTAGGTATGGGTTAGGTGCTCATGTTATTGAGACTGAAATAGATAAATTTAGTTTTTATGCAGCATCAGTTTATTGTTCCCAACAAGTAGATGATGGCACAGGAACAGGTGGCACTGAACCTCGTTTTACTTGCAATGTAAATATCAACAATCAACAAGAAGCGTATAACGTGATAAATCAGATGTGTTCTGTGTTTAGAGCCATGCCATACTATGAAGCTGGTAATTTAACGATTACACAAGATGCTCCAAAAGATGCTAGTTATCTATTTACACTTGCTAATGTTTTAGAGCCTGGATTTACTTATTCAAATACAAGTCAAAGACAAAGACCTACAGTAGTAGTTGCAAAATACTTGGATTTAGAATTAAGAGATATAAATTATGTCGAAGAGATTGATACTGCAAACCAAGCAAGGTATGGATCAGTTGTTAAAAATATTGATGCCTTTGCCTGTACATCAAGAGGTCAAGCTGCAAGATTAGCAAAATGGCTGCTCTATATGAGCAATGTGGAACGTGAAGTTGTTTCATTTACTACTTCTATAGATGCTGGTGCTGTTGTAAGACCAGGCCAAATTATTGAAATAGCTGATCCTGTTCGTAGCGGAGAAAGAAGAGGTGGTCGTATTGTTTCTGCAACAACTAATTCTGTAACTGTAGATGATGCTACTGGATTAAGTATTCAAGGTGCATCAACACTAAGTGTTGTTTTACCTGATGGAACAGTAGAACAGGTTACAGTATCAGGCATTACTAATAATGTTTTTAATCTTGGTCAGCATTTTTCTGCTGCACCAAATTCTAATAGTGTTTGGATATTTGAAACGAGTACTATTCTTACAACAACTTGGAGAGTATTAGAAGTTCAAGAACAAGATAGAACTAATTATGTTATTACTGCTAGTGAATACAATTCTGGTAAATACAATCACATTGAAAATGGTATAGCGTTACCAGTAAGAGATGTAACTAATTTAGATATTCCACCAGAAGCACCTTCAAATGTTAGTGCAACAGAAGTTATTTATGAAAACACTGGAATAGCAAGAGTAAAGATTGTTGTTAGTTGGACCAGCACTTCAGATACACATTACATTCGTTACAGGTTACAGAATGGAAACTTTGTATCAAGAACTGTTGATAATTCAAAAAGTTATGAAATTTTAGATACTATTGCTGGTAATTATCAGATTGAAGTTTATAGCGTAAGTTCTTCTGGTTTACGATCCACAACTTTTAATACACCTCAGAGTCCGTTTTTTGTGGCAAAAGGTAAAACTGATCCTCCTTCTAATGTCAGTGGAGTTAGTTTATTACCGATTGACGAGACAAGTGCAATATTAAGTTGGGATCGTGCCACAGAACTTGATGTGTTGTTAGGTGGTAAAACTTTAATTAGACATTCTAGTAAGACAACAGGTGCTC
>VTLG01001676.1_pt1 | contig 14429 bp, 20 predicted proteins | sample 4694571 | NCBI WGS metagenome assembly VTLG01 (sample SAMN12604809, study PRJNA352737) | marine metagenome | biome: ENVO:00000447; feature: ENVO:00000209|ENVO:00000569|ENVO:01000036; material: ENVO:00002151; isolation source: viral sequences binned using virsorter ...
TACGTGCGGCTCAATTTCGTGAATGTTGAACGTCCCGAACTCATGAGCGAATCCCATAACATAACCAAACATATCACCGTTAGCATCAACCGGCTCAAGTTGCCAGTATTCCCAACCATTCTTTAACAGATACCATCCGTAAACGTCCCACTCATTGCCAGAGTTGTCGTAAACCTTGCGAGTTGTTTTTGCTTTTAACATAATCAAAATTCCTCCGTTATTTCTACCGTAAATTCTTCATTGTACAGCGTACCGCACACGCCAGTTTCAGACCATGACAAACTGAATACAGAGTTTCCGTCTGCGTCTCTGATATCTAGGCCACGGACAGAACGGTATATTGTTCCGTCTTCAGTCGCACAGATTTTCAGGGTTTCGTTTTCCATCTCAAAACTTTGCGAGCCGTTAATCTCGAACAAGTCTAGCCCGTCTTGGGCTCTTTCGTCTGCAGTTATCATAACTTTTCCTTTCTTGTTATACTTTGATTGTACCATAGCATCTAACCGATTGCAAATTATTTTTTTTACTTTTCGGGATTATTCACAGCCCCAAGTTTCACAGGCGCGCTGTTTAGCTTCGCCGTAAATCCTACGACCTTCGGCAAAGGCTGGAACTTCCCAATACTTGTACTGTTCATTCCAAACGATTTCAACGTCACCGTTATCGTCGATGAAGTCCTGAGCGTGTTGCTCATTGCCAAGTTTGCGGTGTGCATCCTGTTTAGGAAGCTCAACACTGTGACCGCGCCAAACGTTTTCGCGCATCTCGTTAGTAAATTGTAAATCTGAAACTCTCATAGTTTCTCCTTTCGTTTAACTTCTTAACTATATATATTATCGTCTATGGGTGTGACACGGTTGGTCACTCAAACGTAGTTTCCTACAATTTTTTCCCATTTTTTCATCACATAATCGTAGTTCCCCTGACATTCAACACTGCCCATAGCTGAGCCGGTTGAACCAACCCAGCTCGTGATTGCGTACTTCCCTAGTCGATTGCATCGCACTAGGTGACGTGTGCCGGTTGGGGTTTTCTTAGTCATTCTGACTTCGTATGCTACATATGCCATTTTATTTCCTTTCGTTTCGTTGTTTGTTATGTCCATATTATACCATAGGGGTGTGACACGGTTGGTCACTGCGCCCGATTATTATTCATTTTTTTTAGAAGTTTTAGGGGTTTTATTTTCTGCTGTACTTGCTTCAGCGTGCCGGCTGACAAGCATCCGGTGAATATATTCGCGTGTCGTTTCAGGCTCGCGTTGTGTTTTGCCATTGCTATTTGTTTATTAGTTATCATTTCCTTAACCTTTCTATATATATTATCGCATATGGTCGTGACACGTTAGGTCACAGTCAGAGTATTTTTTCAGAATAATATAGTTTTATTTACAGAATCCCCACCTCGGAGGGGGGAGGCGCTGCGCGGCGGGCGCCATCGCTCTAAGTCCTTGCAATCATTAGACTTACGAAGATTATTCTCAATGTTCTGTATCCCTAGCCCTATCTCAGGGAGGTAGATTAGGCAATACAAAAAGCCTACCGGCTGAGTTATCAACCGGCAGGCCACAACGAAAGGAATCTGCTCTATTATTTAGAAGCGGAACAGAACGCCGTTTCCCCTATGTGAGCCTCACACCATGAATCAGTCCATTCACCAAATCCACAGTCGCCACAAATCTTACTGTAATCATGCACGGGATATGTTAGCTCTTGCATCTTTAGCGGCTTGAGTTCTATAATCTCCGCACCGCCTTCTACCTTTGCTGATGTCTTACATCCTAACATCAATGCACAACATAAGCCAAGTAATAAAGCCAATGCACAAAACACCGCTGATTTTATTTCTGTTTCTTTAACCATGTCAATAAACCTTTCTTCTGTTGTTTCGGTTTGCGTGTTCTTCTCTGCCATTCGTTGAACTCCTTCGTTAATTGAATCGCGTGTATTCTTCTCATTCTCATCTAGTCACCCATATAATCCAAGAGCCAAAGCCTAGCCATACCGAGGACAATCCCCAGAACAAGTATTCATTAAATTTATCTTTCATTATACACACTCCATATTATATTCGTGCTGTGCCTGTTGTAAATCCGTACAGTTGAATACGGGTATCCCGTTCACTACTACCTCATAAACCTCACAGTGTAAGTTATGAATCAATTCAACCAGACGACCATTCCCATCATCTTCACTCTCTAACATTACAAAATCCATTTTGTTCTCCTTATCCTGCTACCCATGCGTGCAATGATGCTTCATCCCATTTACGGGGAAAGCCCGAAGCGTCGCAATCGCTAGGGCAACCGCACTGAATCCACACCTTAGCGGAATTGAGCAACTCGCTCAACTTAGCATATGGTGAGTAGTTGAATATCATGGCGTTATCCAACGGGTCAATAACGTAAGCGATGAGCTTAGTAACCATTGCGTTACCATTCTCATCAAGCTCGACAATCTTATCGACTGTGAGCGTGTGGTCTTCAAGACCGTAGTCTTCAGACTTGAATATAGTTTTAACAGCTTCAGTTTTCATATCAACTTTCCTTTCGTTTGATACTATCATTATACCATACTTATCGGCATTTGTCAAGAGCAATCTTTAGTTTTTTCTGAAGTTTTTACTACAAGCCAAATATCCCGTATTGTCGTAATACGTCAAGAAAACGTACATTCTCTCATCTAGGCCATCATTACCGTAACGGTCGCTGACTGCGTAAATCCAGTCCCAACACTTCTGATTGGCTTCGCCATCATAGCCGAGTGCCAAAGAGATTCGAGTCATTGTGTCTTTCATGTAAGTCGGTGATTCTGTATTTGGTAAACTCATTTTATTTCCTTTTCGTTTAATTTCTATGCCTTAAGTATATTATATATATCGGCATTTGTCAATAGATACTTAAGCATTTTCTCAGAATAATCTGGTTTATTTTTCAGGCGGAAAATCCTCAATATCATATAACTTTATCTTGTCTGAGTTTCTTAAGTCTTGAATCGGGATAACATAGCCACTTTCGTACTTTGTCCTACCCTTTACATAGTCGAATATCTCTTTCCGTGTTGTCCACTTAACAATTAGCCCATCATTAGGGTCTACTTCGTAGAAGAATATATAATCGAAGTTGTTTGGCTTAACAGCTCTATACTGAAACTCACGCCAACCCTTCTTCCACTTGGAACTATTAGCTAGTGCCGATTTTACTTCAACCCTCACTGTCTTATATCCTCTTGTGTACTTGCTATCCTTGACTTTGAACTCTACGTCATAAGGTGCCGCATGAGTAGTTTTCTTTACCTGCTCATTGGACAGGCCTAGCTGTCTAGCTATTAGCCTAGCGGTTAGCTGTTCGGTTATTTCTTCGCGGTAGTCCTTGCCTTTGATGAACATGTCAAACGCTTGCTTGTTTCGCTCGATGCTATAACGTGCGTCTGGTGTTGATTCATTCTCTATTACAGCTATGTCGTAGTCTGATATGCGTGTCATAACTCTGCTTTCGTTGTTGTTGTGTCGTTCGTTATGCTTTAAGTATATTATAATTATCGGCATAAGTCAACAACGACTTGAGTATTTTATCAGAAAAACATCATTTATTTTTTACCCCACCGCAGGGGGGAAGGGGGCGCTGCGCGGCGGGCCTCATCGTCGTAAGTCCTTTACTCACAACGACTTACGTTAATTGTTTTCAAGTTTATGTCCAGCTTTCCCAGCTACAGCCGCACTCGTTACAGGTCTCCTCAGTCTTGACGCTGTAGGTGCCTGACTTCTTAGTCGTTAGGTCATAACGCTTACGTATCTCTTGGCGTTGGCGTGGTGTACTTCCGTACCTGTTGCCATCGGCGTCTATCTTCGTACCATATTCCATATAGCATATGGTTGTTTCGTACTCAGTACCACACTCAGCTAAATGCTTAGTGTATTCTGCTGGTGTTTCTTTCCAGCCGTTCATAATTCCTAAATATTTCATTTCGTTTTCCTTAAGTTGTTATCGTATATGGTGAACACTAATGGCAGTGTGACGATTGAGCATAGAATGATTTCTGTTATCATATTATTTATATTCCCCTGCAACGCTAAGCAGTATAGAATTTCCTTTGTTGTCTTTAATACTGTCGTTGTACATGGCAACAACGTAGCCATCTTTAATATAATTGTTACGCAATGCCTTAGCGGTTTGGATATCCTCAGCGAAATCCTGCTTGTAAACTTTGCGTTGAATCATTAGGTCTAATCTAAACATTTTATTTCCTTTGTTATTAATTATATCGACATTATAACATAAAAACTTTAATTTGTCAATAGTAATCTTAACTAAATTCAGAAATAATTCTAATTAATTCTGTACCGTAAAAGTAAACTCCATACACTACGATAACGCCAATCAGTGTGTAAGCCATTGCGTCTATAATCTTATCTATCATTCTATTTCCTTTCGATTAATTAATTAACTTTTATACTTAACTATAACATATATCGGCCAAAAGTCAAGTAGAAAGTTAGAAAAAACTCAAAATAATCATTTTTTATAGGGGGTATTTTTATAATCTCATTCTTCCCCCGTCCCGTATGCGAAAAAGTGACAGGTGGTTCAGACATAACATGAAAAGAACTAATAAAAGTGGTCGTTTGATTCCAAAATTTTGACCACCTCATTTTATAAAAGTGGTCATTTCCCTGAGACTCATGAAGCTTATTTCTTTACAACTCCGCAGATTCCCCGTCCCGGCTTCTTTGTTATGCCTAGCTTCTGTCGTACTTTTCTTACTGCATCTAACGTTACTATTCTATCCGTGTGTTTTGTTAGATAATCCGCCATCTCTGAATCTTTCATGATTGCCGAGTTCGCCCGTATGAAATCTTTTTCGTCTTCACTCCATTTTATATTCATTTTTCTTTCCTAAAAGTGGTTGTTCGTGTATATAATATTGTATCTAACGCGCGTAACTTATGTTTTTAAAAACTGGATATTATGATGAATGATCCCAAATTTGTTAAGACTGAATTAAAGGTCACAGCTTCTGAAGAACTTGAAGAAGAGCTTAAGGCAGAGCTTGAAGAGAAGCTTGAGGAAAAGTCTATAGCTTCTATCATAGAAAAGCAAGAGGAGGAAAACGAGGATGAGACTTAAAATTATTTATACAGGAAATCCCGCTGAGACTAAGGTTATCGACGAGGATACTGGTGATGCTGTGGAAGGAATCCATAGTGTAGAGGTTAGCATTGATGCATTTTCTGGTTTTGCGTCTATTGTTTTACAAGATTTTGCTTTAGAGTCCAATAATATTGAAGGAGAAGTCTTTGAAGGAGAAGAAGCTTCCTGATGATGCAAATGATATCATAGAAAGGGTATCTTCAAGGCTTGCCCAAAAATTTAGATTTGGATATCACACCATTGATGATATGAAGCAACAAGCATCTCTTTTTGCTTGGGAAGGTATCTATGATTCTTGGGATGATAGTAGACCCCTTGAAAATTTTCTTTGGATACATGTAAGAAATCGCCTTTACAATTTTAAGCGAAACAATTATGGTAGACCAGAGAAACCCTGTGATTCATGTCCACTGTATGTAAACCACGAATGCACTGAATTCGACAACATGATGGACTGCAAGTTATATAAAGGATGGTCAGATAGAAATACTGCCAAAAGGAATTTAATGAGCTCTTATAGTACTGTTTATGAGAAGGAGCAAGAGTCCAGTGCTTTGGATGATTTGTTTACTCGTGATATTATTAATTTAATAGATCAGGAATTACATGTATATTTCAGAGAAGACTGGATAAGATTTACTAACAATCTAAGGCTTCCGAAGGTTAGGAAAGATAGGCTTCTAGAGGAGCTTTTTGTTATTTTAAAGGAGAATGGAATTGAGCCAACGCAAGAGGGGTAAATTATCTAATTCGGAAATGGATTATATCAGGCAAAATTGTTTTGATTTATCTATTGAGGAGATAGCATCTGTTCTTAATCGCACTGTAGGACCCGTGCAGAAGTTTATTGATAAGGAAAATCTTAAGGCGCGAAATATGACGGACGATGAGCATTTGTTAGTTCATCTTCGTGATCGTTATTATTATCACGAACTTAAGAAGCAGTTTTCTGATGGAGAGATTATTTTCTTTGAGCATCAGTGGATTGATTATTTTAAACAGTTTGGTGAAGATGTCACACACACCGAAGAAATGCAGATCCTAGAGGTTATTAGGACTGAAGTTCTTATTAATCGTGGAATGGAAGATCGCCAAGAGGTTATGAAAAATATAGAGCGACTCAATAAGCTCATTGACGATGAAATTCGTAAACCTGAAGTTATGCAAGACACTCAGGCTATCGCAAGTTTCCAGACGCAACTAGGCGCTGCGTTCGCTTCTAAGTCTGCATACATTAATGAACATGAGAAACTTCTAACTAAGAAGGAGCGATTGTTGAAAGACTTGAAGGGTACAAGAGAACAACGTAAGCGTAACTCAGAAGATGCAAAGACAAACTTCTCAGCTTGGTTAAAACAACTTGATGATCCAGAGGTTCGTAAGCGTGAAGGTATGGATATCGAAGTTAATAGAATTGCGGCAAACAAAGCCTTAGAGAATATGTCGGAATATCATACATATGAAGACGGAAGTATTGATCAACCATTTTTAAATGCAAATACCATTAAAGAAGAGGAATAAGTTATGGGTAGAAAAGCAATTGTAACTGGAGCTACAGGACAAGACGGTTCCTATTTGATAGAACTATTACTTGAGAAGGGCTATGAGGTTGTTGGACTCAAAAGGAGAAGTAGCACATCTACGTTAGATAGGATCTCTCACATTGATTCTGATAAGCTTAAGATTGAAGAATTTGAGATATCTGATTCAGGATCAGTATATTCAGCGGTAGAGCGCCACAAGCCGGATGAAATATATAATCTCGCAGCCCAATCTCATGTAAAGACATCCTTTGACCAGCCCAATTATACTTTTCAGGTCAATACGGTCGGTGTTGTCAATTTCCTAGAGGCGATCAGAAGATTTTCTCCGGAGACTAAGTTCTATCAGGCCTCCACATCAGAGATGTTTGGTAAATCTATCACTAAAGAAAAACAGAGCGTATGGGGAGAAGAAATTTGGGACAGCTTTCAAGACGAGAATACAGTATTTGAGCCACAAAGCCCTTATGCCGCTGCAAAGTTAGCCTCACATCATATGGTCAGAAATTATAGGGATGGCTATGGAATCTTTGGAGCGTGTGGAATTCTATTCAATCACGAGAGCGAAAGAAGGGGTGAAAATTTTGTTACGCGCAAAATAACCAAATGGATTGCAGAGTTCGTAAGATGGACAGAAGTTCAGGGGCTAGATGCTTCACCTCGGCACTTTGAGTTTATAGACGATCACATACATAGCCGTAGGGACTCCTTCCCAAAGCTTAGACTTGGTAATGTAGATGCCTACAGAGACTGGGGACATGCGGAGGACTATGTTAATGCTATGTGGCTTATGCTACAGCAGGAAGAACCAGATGATTATGTCATCGCAACAGGAGAAACATATAGCGTTCGTCAATTTTTAAGTGAGGCTTTTGAATATATTGGAGTATCTAATTACGAAGACTATTTCGTTGTAGATCCACAGTTCTACAGACCAGCAGAAGTAGAGTATCTAAAAGGCAAACCAAGCAAGGCCGAAAAGAACTTGAGCTGGGAAAGAAAAGTTAGTTTCACAAACCTTGTACATCGAATGGTAGAAAGTGATATCAATGCCGAAGAGAAGAGGTCGAGGAGCGCGCAAAAGGTTCGGTTCGTTCCGTAGTGGTAGGAACTACGAAGATCCTGCCTACGCAAGTTTTAGAAAAGCAGTCCGGAAGAGAGATGGCAATAAATGCCTCTTTCCCGGATGCGGGTCTAAATCTAGATTAGAGGTACATCACATAAAGAAATGGTCTAGTCATCCTTCAATGAGATATGATACATCAAATGGCATAACCTTGTGCAAGGAGTGTCATAAAAGGACTCAAGGTAATGAGGAGGTTTACGAGCAATTGTTTTTTAAAATCTTAGAGTGGGAAGCTTTAAGGAGATTAAAGAAAAAAGAAGATGAGTAGATTTAAAGTTATAAAAGACACCCGAGAGAAGAAGGGGCATGGATGGTGGTTCGAAGAAGACGCCTACTGCATAGGAACTGAAGTTTCCAAGGTAGATGTTGGAGACTATGCCATAGAAGGAATGGAGCATTTGCTCTGCATAGAAAGAAAAGAAAGTGTTTCTGAGTTTGCTGGTAACTGTGGGGAGAAAAGATTTCACAGAGAGTTAGAGAAGATGGCTACTTTTCCTCATGCCTTTTTGCTGTTTGAATTTAACTGGGCTGACATAGAAAGATACCCTCATGGAGCATGGTCCTCTTTAAGGATAAAAGGTAAATACATGCAAAGAGTTATCTCTTCAATACAGCTTCAGCACGGCATACATGTTATAGCGTGTGGAGACAAAGTTAGAGCTGAGCAGATAGCATTTTTAATAATGAGAAAGGTTTACGAGCTTTATGAAAAAGAGCACTAGAGATGCTATTTATGAAATAATTGATTCCAATGACAACGCTTGGCTTGGAGTCACATCTGAAGATGTCGAAGATTTCAATAATCCTCTAGACAATCTAACACCAGATCAAAAGGACAACCTACACCTTCACGTCATATCTATCATGAGAAAGCCGGAATATTTCCAATGGACAGTGAAGAAGCTTTTTGGTATAGAGCTACTCCCAGTTCAGACCTGTATTCTTAGAGAAATGTGGGTCAGGGCCTTCCCTATGTATATAGCTAGTCGCGGTTTTGGTAAATCCTTCCTGTTGGCTGTATATTGTTTGTTAAGATGCACTTTGATACCGGGAACTAAAATAGTTATTGTTGGGGCTGCTTTCCGTCAATCGAAAGTTATTTTTGAGTATATGGATACGATATGGCGGAACGCCCCTCTATTACAAAGCATATGTTCAGATAGCAGCGGCCCAAGGAGAGATGTGGATAGGTGTACAATGAGAGTTAATGACAGCTGGGCTATGGCTGTTCCTCTTGGAGATGGAAGTAAGATTCGTGGTTTACGCGCCCATACAATCATAGCTGACGAGTTTAACTCTATTCCTACCCATATTTATGAAACTGTTGTTGCAGGTTTTGCCGCTGTCTCTAGTAATCCTACACAGAACGTAAAGGAAGCCGCTAAAAGAAAAAAGATGCAGGATGCTGGAACTTGGGAAGAAAAGATGGAAGAGAGCTATTCTGAGAAGAAAAGCAACCAGTCTATTATAGCTGGAACGGCTGGTTATGCCTTCGAACCTTATGCAAGCTACTGGAATAAGTATAAGTCTACTATACAAACTCAAGGAGATTTCAGAAAAGTTGCAGAGAAGATGGGAGAAGACCCTGAAGATGTTCCTGAATATATGAAGAGACTAGACTGGAAAAACTTCTCTGTTATTAGAATGCCTTATGAGCTTATACCAGAAGGATTCATGGACGACCAGCAGGTTGCTAGAGCTAGAGCTACTATGCACAATGGTATCTACCAAATGGAATACGGAGCATGCTTTACAGATGATAGTCAAGGATTTTTCAAAAGAAGCCTAATCCATTCTTGTGTTGCTAGCGATGATAATTGTAGCAAGCACAACTGGGCTCCTTGGTGTCCAGAGCCATTTGATCCTATAACTAGAGGAGATCCTAAAAGCAAGTATGTTATGGGCATAGACCCTGCTTCGGAACAAGATAACTTTGCAATAGTTGTTATGGAGGTTCATCCAGAGCATCAAAGGGTTGTTTATGTCTGGACTACAAATAAAAAAGACTTTGCAGGCAGAAAGAAGTATGGCCTTACAGATACTCATGACTACTATAGTTTTTGCGCAAGAAAGATCAGAGACTTACTGCAGGTGTTTCCATGTGGGATTGTTGGCATAGACTCACAGGGTGGTGGATTTACTATAGCTGAAGGACTTAGGGATTTGGATAAGCTCCGTCCGGGAGAAAGGCCTATATATCCTATTATAGAAGAAAAGGCAAAAGACACTGACGATTTACCGGGAGATCACATACTTCAACTTGTAAATTTTGCAAAAGCGGATTGGACAGCTCAAGCCAATCACGGAATGAGAAAAGACATGGAAGACAAGGTAATGTTGTTCCCTAGATTCGATACCTTGAGTCTAAGCATCATGACAGAAAAAGATAAGATATTTTTTAACAATATGAAGGAAAAGACAGGAGAAGATGAGGCGCTCAGGCTCTATGATACATTAGAGGATGCTGTAATGGAAATAGAGGAACTGAAGAGTGAGCTATCTACAATCGTTATAACAGTCACTCAAGCAGGAAGAGAAAGATGGGACACTCCAGAAATCAAACTGGAGACTGGTAAAAAGGGAAGAATGAGAAAGGACCGTTACAGTGCTCTAGTTATTGCCAATATGATTGCCCGGTCCGAAAGATTTATAATTCCTACTCCTGTATATGAGAGTATAGGAAGGGTAGCTGGACCTTCAGATGGGCATGGCAATGGAAGAATGTATGTTGGTCCCGAGTGGACTAAAAGCTTTGATCAAAATACATGCTTTAAGATAAACAAGAATCAATAGGAATTGGTGTAAAAAACAATAGGTATTGTTTAACTCTCAATGCACATTGGAGAAAAAGTGGCAAAAAGAAAATATCCAAAAAGTCAAGAAACTAATTTTGATGATGTTTCAGCTTATGTAAGCTGGGACTCTAGTGACGAAGACCAAAGACAAGCAGCTATAGCTAGCTATGGAGAGGCTGTCTCGGAGTTTTCATATGCCAGCTTAGGTTCTAGAAGAAGAGACTTCTCTGACCTAACAACTAATCTTAGCGGAAGACCCGGTTTAGGCCAACCAGATTTTGACTGGTTTAGACCCGGACAAGCAGTCCCGACTAAAAGTAAAGAAATAATCGCTTTCGCTCGAACGGCTTATCGTAGAATAGGACTAATCCGAAATGCGATAGATCTCATGGGCGACTTTGCTTGCCAAGGCATTCGCTTGGTTCATCAGAACCCACGAATAGAAAAGTTTTATAATGATTGGTTTAGTCGAGTAAAAGGTCCTTTTGTATCTGAGAGAGTCTGCAACCTCTTGTTTAGAGAAGCGAATGTGCCCATTCGTATGAAGACTGCCAAGCTTAATAAGCAAAAAAGACTTAAAATGCAGAAATCCGTAGCTTCTCCAGATATGCAGGCAATTTTGAATGATAAAAAGTTCCAAAAAGGTGAAATACCTTGGCAGTATATATTTTTAGATCCTTTACTAATACAGCCGGTAGGTGGTGTTGTTTCCAATATGATTGGAAATCGCCTATACAAAATGAAGATTCCGGCTTACATGAAAAAAGAAATTAGAAGATTGCAATCGAGCAGAAAGATTGCTGATCAAAAAGCACTATCTCAAATGCCTGCAGATCTATTAAGAGCAGTAGAATCAAGCGAAGGAGTTCTACTCCCTGCAGACAAGACTTTTATGTTCCACTACAAAAAAGATGACTGGCAAGAGTGGGCAGATCCTATGACATATGCATGTTTCAAAGACTTGCTTCTATATGAAAAATTAAAACTAGCAGACCAAGCAGCTTTAGATGGAGCGATATCTAAGATTAGAGTTTGGAAGCTTGGGAATTTAGATCATAAACTAGCACCTACAGCATCCGCTGCTTCAGCACTTGGGGACATATTGGGAACCAATGTTGGAGGAGGTACAATGGATATTGTTTGGGGTCCTGATATTGAGTTGATAGAAACAGGAACAGATGTTCAAAGATTTTTAGGTGCTGAAAAATACCATCCTACACTCATGGCTATATATGCCTGTCTTGGAATACCTCCAACGCTTACTGGAACGTTTGGGGCTTCTGGGACTACGAATAATTTCATCTCTCTCAAAACTCTTACTGAGAGACTCAATTATGTTAGGAATATTTTGTTCAACTTCTGGAATGAGCAAGTGAAGATAGTTCAAGAATCTATGGGCTTTAGATCTCCTGCGGAAGTCGAATTTGATTTTATGTATTTGGATGATCCCGCTTCAATGACTCAGCTTATGATAAATCTAGCAGATAGAAACATCATAAGTGATGAATTTGTTCAAAGAAATATTAAAGCAACTCCTTCTGTTGAACGTAAGCGATTAGCAAACGAAACTAAAAGAAGAGATAGGGGAGCGATGTCAGAAAAGATTAGTCCATTCCACGCTGTAGATAAAGATTTTTCTTTAGAAAAAATTGCATTGCAAACTGGTGTTGCAACTCCAAGCGAAGTTGGTTTAGATCTTGACGAGAGAAAAGAAGGTCAGGAACCAGCTCTTGAGATGCGAAGACCTAAAGATAAGAAAAAACCAGAAGACAAAGACCAGAAGCAACAAATGCTTCCTTTTACAGAAGATAGAGATCCTCCTTCTACAGAAGGTCCCGGAAGACCAAAGAACTCAAGAGACTCTATTCAAAGAGAAAGAAGAACATTTAGGCCTAAACGAAAAGCCGCTATTGAATTATGGGCAAAAGAAGCTCAAGAAAAAATATCTAAAGCTGTTAACTCTGTTATTCTTGAAGGTTTTGAAAAGAAAAACATGAGAAGCCTTAGTAGCGACCAGACACGACAGGCGGAGATGATGAAGTTTGAAATACTTTTCAATCTTTCACCTGAAGAAGATATAAGTCAAGACAAAATTTTTGCAGCTATATCCAAAAACGTACCCAAACAAATACACGAAGAGTGCGACTCTTGGATTTCTGAAGCCTCTGACCAAATTGGCAGGCGCCTCACTATCGAAGAGATTAGAAACCTTAGAGCGGCTTTCTATGCAGAATGCAGGTCATAATTTGCATTGAGCCACTTTTGGTGTAGCTATTTTAGAGGTAATATATATATGAATAAAATAACTGTATTCGACGCTGAGAGAGAAGCGGGGATTGAAGAGCAAATCAGATCCCAAGCATCTTTAGCATATGTTTCGCAATTATGCCCAGCAGCTCCGGCAGCTAAATCTAAAAATGCTTTTAAGCCCCTTAATAAGAACTTGTTAAAGGATATCAAAGCAATAGCCGGACAGAAAGATAAAGACGTTTTTAGAACGTTTTCTATTTTAGTCAGTACTTCTTGGAATAAGAACGACGATGTTTTTTCCCAAGAGGAAGTCTGGGCAGCAAGAGAAACACCAACATACAAACCCGCCAATTTAGAACACGACGAGAAAAAGATAGTTGGTGGGATTATCGGTACATGGCCGGTAGACGATGAGTATAATCTTATTGATCCTAACGTAAGTTTGGATGAGCTACCAGAGGTGTACCACCTTTTAGTTTCTTCTGTCATTTACAACCAGTGGCAAGATCCAGAGTATAAATCTAGAGCAGAAGAATTGATTAAGAAGATTGAGGATGGGCAAATGTTTGTCTCTATGGAATGTGTTTTTAGCGGTTTTGACTACGCAGTCGTTGCCCCCAATGACGATAACCACATTGTAGCTAGAACTAATGACACAGCTTTCTTGAGTAGGCACTTGCGAGCTTATGGTGGAACTGGCGAGTATCAAGGTCATAAGGTAGGTAGGCTCTTAAAAAATATAACATTTTCTGGAAAGGGCTTCGTTGAAAAACCTGCCAATCCAGACAGCATAATTTTTGATAGAGAAACCGCCTTTGATTTTACTAACGCATCCATCGCGAAAAACTTGTTTTCCTATAATAATGGTGTATCTGTTAAAGTAGGAAATGATGAATTTTCTGAAACGAACTCACAGGAGAATCTTGATATGTCAAATGATATTTTGAATGATCAGATCCAAGAGCTCAAAGAATCACTCGCTGCTATTAAAGCTGAGAATAAAGAGCTAAATGCACAGGTTGCAGAAGCTAACGTTGGAAAGTGGGAAAATCAAGTCGCTGAACTTAAAGAGCAGCTTGAAACACTTACCAATGAACTCGGTTCAGCAAATGAGAGTCTTTCTGCTGCTTCTGTTCAGATTGAAGAGTTAGAGGCAACTCTAGCTTCGGAAACTGAAGCACGTAGCAAAGCCGAAGATCTGGTAAAAACAATGGAAGACGAAAAGACTCAAGCTGGGCGTACTGCACAGTTAATTGAGGCTGGTCTTTCCGAAGAAGAAGCACTTGCAAAGATTGAAGTCTTCGCAGACCTTTCTGACGAACAGTTTGAAGCATTGGCTGAAGCAATTACTGTTGCTAAGCCTTTCAGGGCTGAAGTCAAAAAGCATGACGAAGAAGAAGATAAAGAAAAGGCCAAGCCTGAGAAAATGATCAAGGCTGATCAGGCCGAAGAAGAATCTGAAGCAAGTGAAGAAGAAAGTTTTGAAGAAGCCGAAGCTGAAGTAGTTGATGAAGAAGTTCTTGAAACTGCATCGGTTGAAGAAGCTATCGACATGACTGTTGCATCTG
>VTLG01002984.1_pt1 | contig 14429 bp, 37 predicted proteins | sample 4694571 | NCBI WGS metagenome assembly VTLG01 (sample SAMN12604809, study PRJNA352737) | marine metagenome | biome: ENVO:00000447; feature: ENVO:00000209|ENVO:00000569|ENVO:01000036; material: ENVO:00002151; isolation source: viral sequences binned using virsorter ...
GATAGAGATCAAAATGAAGGAAAAAATGACGTAGGTTTCTAAAATGCCATATCAAACTAATTACACCAGAAACGCTTATTTTCAACTTTTACCAGAATTGGACTATCCATCTCTAGGTAATGATAGGACATCTTTTTATGATTACTCAAAAGTTAAAAATATCTTTAAAAGAGCAATTCTAAGAGAAGACCTTATAGACTCTTTTATCACATTTGACAAATATAGCATTGAAGGTGACGAAAGACCAGATTCTGTTGCTGAAAAATTTTATGAAGATCCAACACTCGATTGGTTAATTTTAGTAGCAAATAATATCATTAACTATAGAGATGAATGGCCTATGTCTCAAAGTGATTTTGAAAACTACATAACTGAAAAATATACAACAGACGAACTTTCACATATCCACCATTGGGAAACTAATGAAATAAGAGATGGAAAGAATAGACTTATTCAACCAGCAGGACTAAATGTAGATTCAGACCACTCAGTAACCTATCTGGAAGGTGGAGTAACTACAACAAGATCTGACTTAAAATCAGTTTCATACCTACAATTTGAAATTGGAAAAAATGACGAAAAAAGAGAAATTGACATATTAAAATCAGAATACGTAGATGTCGCTATAACAGATATGAAACATATAATGCAATATGAACAATCGGATGGATATATCTCACCAATGCTTAAAAAGACAGAAAATCCAAGAATTTTATCGCCAAGATAAAAGGGTCGCCTAAGCGACCCTGTGGCTCAAAAATTACTGGGGATTTTTTTACCCCAATTTTGGAATTAAAAAGCGATTTTCGTTTCCATCAATCTTCAGCAAGCTTAGCGAAGTAACTAAGAGCATCCTCTTCATCATCATCGGTTGACTGTACTGTTGCAGTTGCAGCAGCAACTGGTGTACCACGACCCTCACTCTCATCCTCTAGTTCTTCATCAAGAACAGGACGTTGAGCAGGCTTCTGACCCAGTACATACTTCAGACGCTTAGTAAGGTCTTCATAAGTTTTAAACTCAGAAGGTGCAACGAGTTCAGCAAGAGAATACTCCTGTTTCCATAGAGTCTCCATTGCATCATCATCACTCAACAAAGGTGCAGGTGAATCAAACTCCGAAGAGTCATAATTCCAGTATCCAGCAACCTTTTTAATCTTAACCTTAAAGTTAGCACCTGCCCAAAAATCAAATGGGTTTAGAGGAGTCTCATCCTCAAACTCAGGCTGCATGGCAGCAGTAATCTTATCAAAGATTTTCTTACCATACTTGAACAGGAATACCTTACCTTCATTCTGTGGGTTTGAAGGATCTTTTACAACGTAGATGTTGCTATAATAAGACAACTTACGCTTCTGCTTACGAGCAGTTTCCTTACCAGCATCAGTTCCATTATTCCACAGTTCTGAATTATATTCAGAGACTGGATCCTTCTGACCAAGAGTGGTCAAAGAATTTTCAATATACCAACCACCTGGTCCTTGGAATGCATGAGTATAGAGTTTCGCCCAAGGTAGGTCTTCACTATCTGGTGCGGGTAAGAACCTAATAACGGCATAACCGTTACCAGCTTTATCAACTTCTGGTTTCCAGAGACGATCATCGGCTCCTCCACCAGTTTTATTCATTTTTTCCACCTGCTGCACTAATTTTGCAGTCAGAGAACCAAGAGAAGATTGTTTTTTAAGATCGGAAAAAGACATAGGATTTTGTTAGATTTGGCTTGTGTGTAAACATTCCATAATGATACTACGTATCGTCAGGAATGTCAACTTCTTGTCTTTTGAATTGACAGAGTGCTTGTCTCATATTATTAAATGCGGTTTCTACTGTAACTCCTTTAGGCAATCCAAGGAAAGATAAGGATTCCCTCATATCGTTTACTATTTTCTTAGCGCCAGGGTCATCGGACAACTTCATCCTGACGTACATAAGTTGTTGTTTCTCTATAAGTTGTTCTAGTAAAGCAAGATGTTCTGCTTTTTCTTCATCGTCATATTCATGAAAATGCAAAAACCCATCTTGTACTTCTTCTTGTATCTCATGGATGTTTTGAAGTCCATCCCTTACGTAATCGGCTTCGAAAAATTCACTCATGGATTACTACTCTCTTGAGAATTTGTTTGTACTTTTTGATATCAATACTATTTAACAGGAAAGGTTTATATTTGTCAACTTTTAAACTGACGGTTTTCCATACAAAATCATCCAGTTTTAAATCAAAATCTTTTTTATACTTAAGTATGGCATCTAAGATAATTAAAGACTCTACAGATATATTTTTCTTTAAATGTTCCTTAACTAAAAGAGGATGTTTACCCTTCTCACATTCAAATACAGAATTGAAATCTCTATTATCAAACAATCGTTTCATCTCTTCTGAGAAAATATATCCTAAACTCTGAACCTTCTTCTGCCAAGAAAAATATTTCTCCTCACCTGTCTGAATTATTTCTCCTATCCACATTCTTTCTGGGTCATCACACTGAGAAAAAATGGCAGTAAAATAATCAATGACCTCACCATCTTTTTTCTGTCTGGACATCTTCTCAAAGAAGTATCTATCCTTTCTCTTACCAAAAGCAGATGAAGACGCATTTGTCTTACCACCATACTTGAAGTAATCAAACTTATCTTTAGTAAAATGATTTTTGAATGCTAAGTAAGTTCTATAGCAATCAAATGGTGTCATATTGGAAGTCTTGCTCGAGTAGTTTTCTTCAAAAAGTTTAACTGCGTAGCTTCCCATTTCAATTTTTCTTTCAGTGGTTTGGAAATAAGTTTAGGAATTGATTCAACATCAATACTATTCTGTTCACAATAATGAACAATAGCATCTATGTAACTAACTTTATCTTTAGATACAATAGTCTCTATCTCTTGTGCAAAACGATTTGAACACAAGAATTTCTTTTCTAAAGCTTTGTTGATGTCATCCATTAACCACCATTCTGTCTTTGACAAACTCTTTAACATATTTCACAAGCAATTTAATATAGTCACCTTTGTTACGTTTATCGTAAACATGAGTCTCACCACTAGGTGTGACCATAATAGTAATGAGTTTTTTTACAGGAATCTTAGTCAGTTCATAGTACATACAAGCGTATGCAGTTTCTTGAACAAAATATTGTTGAACCCATTTCTCAGGTTTAATATATTTTGATGTCTTGAAATCTATTACTGCTAATTCACCATCGTATTCGGCGATGCAATCTACTCTTCCAGCCAGTCCGAGGTATTCAGAATAAAGAGTACGTTCGATAGCATGTATCTTACCTATCTTATCTAAATGCTGTTTAGAACTTTGAAACATATAACGAGTAGCAGGAAGGTAATTCTCCCAGACCAAATCTCTATTTTCCAAATATGCTTGAGCAGCCTCATGATAATCAGTTCCACGAGTAGTGGCCTCCTTTGTTACCCTATTAGCCTCTTCATCACCTACCTTTCTACGCCACTCAAGAAAAACTTCTCTGTTGTAGTGACTAGTCACGGATGTGATACTAGGAACCCATTCATCATTAGGTAGTTTATATAGGCGAATACCATCCACCTCTTTTTTATCTAACTCAAGATCACCTAAGTGATTACAATATTCAAAAGTCATTAATATAAAAAACTAAAAGGGCATTTACTTGTACCAGTCTGAGAAAATAACTTATCTCTCCAGTTTCTTTTGTCCCTACCCATTGTCTCATGATATGTTGTTACCATCTCTGTAACTTTTTGAGTATCCTTTTCCTGTTTTAAAATGATTTCCTCATTTAAATCTGGGGAATAAAACGATACTCTGAAGAGAGGATCACCTGTCTTTATTATAACAGGTTTTTTCTCATCGACAACAGTAAGACCAAGACTAAGAGCCCTTGACCAGTTAGATAAATTGAACCATCCAGGGACAGCAATAAAATTATTACTATAAGATGTCATTGGATGATCGTTCTGCTCTAACCAGATGTCATCATCATGTGTCCAAAACAAATATCTTGGAAACTTTAACTGAGCAACTGGTTTTGGTGAGTTGAGATGTTCATCATCTATTGTTACCAAATCTGGTTCTTCACAAGAAAGAAGATTACCATCAGGTCTTCTCTCAATAGAAAGAGAGAAATCTATAGGTGATACTCCAACAAAAACTCTATCATTCTTATGTTTAAATGCAGGACACTTTGAATAAACATAAGTGTCTTGAACTGTTTGTTTAATTAAACTATCATGTAGAGTGTAAAAACTTGCATAATGTACTGTCTTAGACATTACATATTCATTGCAAGCTTCGTAATGAGATACTCTCTGATAAGACCTGAACGAACGATATCATCTATACCAAATTCAACCATTGAAAAACTCTCCATTTGTTCAACGATCTTCATGAAGTCAAGAAGTCCATTCTTCTCATTAGTCTTAACTAAATCAGTCTGTGTTGCATCTCCACAGAACATAATCTTACAGTCCTCACCAACACGAGTAATTATACTATCAAGTTCGTGAAAATTCAAGTTTTGACATTCATCTATAAGAATAATGGTCTTATCAAAAGTAGTACCACGAAGGAATGAAGTTGACCAGAATTTTATGGTATCCTGTTGTTTCAAGTTACCATACAACATTTCAAAGTCAGAATCCGTGGCCATCTCAAACATATATTTTACCATATGTTTGTATGGAATTTGATAAAGATATGACTTATCTTCATGATCTCCAGGTAGAAAACCAATCTCTCTAGTAGAAACTAGAGAACGAACAATACAAAGTTTATCATATGGCGTAGTCGTATCAAGAATTTCTTTAAGTGCCAGATAAAGAGTAATAAAAGTCTTACCAGTACCAGCACATCCATAAGCAAAGATATTCTTGCCTTCTTTATAGGCATCAAACAACTTTGTTTGGTTATCTGTAATAGGTTCGATCTTATTAAGAAGATCTAAATTAATAGGTTTTTTTCTCTTCATTTGCTTTGCTGTCATTCCAGCACCAATAGGTTGGTCTCCGTTAGTTTTTTTCTTCGCCATACTATGATATCTTCTTCACATATGAACCAGGCATCTTACCTGCTCTATTAAGAACCTCATTCCAACTAGGGTTACGTTGGATAAGTTTGTTTTTCCATTCTCCTACTTCTCCAACACCAGCACACCCAGCACTCCAGTCTTTATCCCAATCAGGGTTCTCTTTTTTCCAATCATCATACTCAAGCATTGTCATAGAGAGTTCTTGTTTCTCTCCAGTCTTCAGATTTTTCACAGGATAAGTTGGCATATTTTTCTTAATAATGTGTAAAAGTATTTAGACCCACTCAAGGGCTTGAGACACTACAGGAAATTGTTCACAGAATATCGACTTACATGCATTTGCAATATCCATATGTTCTTTCTGTGTTCCATGACCTGAACGCAAATTAATATAATGAGCCCATGAACGAACACTACCTGTCATGTATATTCTGGTAGGTGTTGCTAACGGAAGAACAAATCTCGCACATTCCTTCGCAATACCTGAAGCGAGGAGTTCATTGTAAAGATCCATCGCTTCAATAAAGTGTTCTGCGATCTTCTCTTCAAGGTCTTGTTTCTTGTTCTTCGGTACATCATCTATACTATTCTGTCTATTCTTAGTGTCTTGATGCCTTAGATCAAACATAGGTATCTCATCTGATAACAAGTTAGTGTCAGCATACCTCTGAGAGAACTCCTGATAAGTAAATGAACGGTGTCTTAATATTTGTGCTGCAAGTCCTCTTGTAGTCTCTATCTCCAACGTCATGTGTGCCTGTTCAAAGACACTCCAATGACCATGTTTAATACAATACTTAAGAAGACCCGCAAACTTTTCGTTGTCTTGGTTCTTAGGGTTACTCACACGAGCAACATAAGCCATTGTCTTCTCCGCATCAGGAGTGACCGTAACTAAAGATACATTCATAGTTTAATCAGGGTAACCATCATCGTCATCATACACCTCATCATAATCATCGAGTGGGGCAGCAAATGCTTGTGAATTTTTATATGCATCCACATCAGAATACACCTCAGACTCCAATACTTCTACTAGAGACTTAAGATTCTTTACAATAACTTTTAGTTTTTCTTTGTCCATATTGCTTTAAACCCATACATATTTTACATAAAAAAAGAGAGCGTGTCAACTCTCTTCTTTGTCATATATTTTTTGATAAGCCGCAGCTAAAGAATCTGGTTTAGCTTGAGACCCATATTGAGGTCGTTGCAGTTCTTTCTGTTCTTTATTACCAGAAATAGGAAGTCCTGTGTTGGCCTGATCAGTGTTTGTTTGATGTGACATTACGATAATACCTTTCCGTTATTTATCTCCATACTTATCAAGGAGTTCTGAGATAACAGTTTCACTCCCATTCAAAGTTTGAAGTTCATACATGGTAGACTTCATATATTTTTTTAATTTTTTATATTCTTTGGTAAGTTTATCCACTTCTTCCATGTTAAGTTTAACACCTTGTTTCTTTTCCTTACCATCGAAACCGAATCCAATACTCATGATCGTCTTTTCTTTTTCTTTGTTTCTGGTTTATAACCCCAAACATTGGGTTTAATATTACCATGACCATAATCAATACTCTTCAGTTCTCCTTTGAACTTATCATAGTACATGTCAAACAAACCTGATCTAGATCCTCTTGTAAGATCAAAACAAAGTTTTCCTTCATGGAAGTATTTAACAATAAAAGCATCATTAGGAGCTTGTCTAGTACAAACATCCTCATAAGATCCATTCTCTACAATAAGTTCAGTTCCATATTCAGTTTTACATTTTTCTCTCTCTTCCTTTGTCCATATCCTAGCTATTTGTTTAACGTCTTCTTTTGTTTCCGTTGTTGTCTCTGCCATCTCAACCTCCTCTATTGCCCCATTCAATATCTGGGAATGCTTCCTCTACCATAGGTTTAGTAATTTTATATTTGTCAGTTAGTTTCTTGTCTTTAACTAAACAAATAATATCAGCCTCGTCTGGATGTAATCCTTCTAACAACTGAAGGAATAGTTGTTCTCTTTTGACAGGTCTGAGAAATGTGTTACCACCCTTGACAAAATTATACAAGACCTTCCACTCATGGGCAAGATAAGTATGTTCTGTTCCAGCAGGTGCTTCATTCTTCTCATAAGGAACTTTACCTTCAGGTAACACAGAAATAACAGAGTCATCAAAATTCCAAATGAGAATAGACTTTAAATGCAAAGAGTCGTTCTCTTTTAGAACTGCAATCTTCTTTGCTTTTGTTCTCTGTTTAGATACTTTAGCTAACACTTCACTTAGTAAAGGATTGTTAGGCAGTCTAGATTCACCCAGTTCAGGATGTGTTTCCAGTTGTGTTTCAGTCATGGGCATAATAATAACCTCTTTAATTAATCATCTTCGTTTTCTTCCTCGATCTCTTCATGTAAGAAATCTAAATTTTCAAATCTAAAGGCAATAACTTCATCAGGAATTACATTACCTTTTTCATCAAACATTTCTGGATGGACTGCGGGAAGGTACGTTCGGTGTAAATGTTCTTTGTATAACCATCCAATTATACCACCAATACATAAAAAAAGAACAGATATTAAGGCAACAAGTGTTTCGATCATTTCATTTTCCCCGCGATAGTTATTTTTTTCTTGAAAAAGAAACTTCAAACCGAATGTGAAACTCTCGTTTTAGTAGAGAGAACATTCTATTAAAACCAAATTTAAAAGCGTGCGGCTCTGGTTCCCTCCTATGATACAACATTAATTTTGTGCCTTTATTTATTAGCTGTTCTTCTCCTCCCATCTTTTCTATCTGTTTCATAGCGTTGAGCATCTTCAATAATGTTAAACAAATAATTTCTTATATCTACTGCCTGAAGTTTAGGAATGTGACCATAACCTTCTCCTAGTTGTACATGATTAGGATCAGTACCACCCTCGATATATTGATCGAGTTCTGATATAAGTTCCTTTAATTCACGTACTGTAGAACTTTTCATGAAGTCATCTACTTCATACTTCTTTGCTTGTACATCCTTCAAATATTCATAAAAATTAAATTTCATCTCACCTTGCATGAAGGCTTTATCGATGACATGTTCTACAAGATCATAAAGTTCTTCCATTAGACCAAGTTATTTTCTTGGAGATATTTAACAGTTTCTGTACACCCACCAAGATTTTGATTGTTTAATACAACTTGAGGAAAAGTAGAACCTTCACCAAACTGGCCATAAAAAGCATCTTTCTTAAAATCCTTTCCAAGTTTATAAACACGATGGTTTAAACCTGCAAGTTCTAAAACTTGTACAACCTTAGAACAATAAGGACATCCATCTTTAGAATAAACAGTAAAGTTCATGAGTCTTCGCTCCATTTTTTAAGAGATTCTTTAAGAGAAGATTGACAGTCTGGTGGTTCAGGATCTTTATAACCCTTCATCTTTTTCCACTTATTATACAATGCACCCATCATCCAAGACTGAGCAAGGCTCTTAGGTCCATTCTCAAGCAGATCTAATTCATACTTACTAGAAGTGTACCCTTTATACTCCTCTCTCCAATTGGAATCATCATATGATTTATCCATTAGGCTTGGATGAAATAACAGGGTTCTTAGTTCTATTTAAAAGAGTAATAAATTTATCAGCTTTAAATGTACCAGCAACATTAACTTGAATCTCATCACCATCTTCCCATATAGGATTACCATCCTTACCTCTCATATCGAGAGCCTTTTCAAGATCATCAATAATTTTTTGAGTAATTTTCATTCTTCAAATGTTGTCAATGTTTTATACTTCTCATACAACTCACCTATCTTAGGTTCAGTCTGACGAGACTTCCACAGTTGAGTGAGAATAAGTTCCATATCATCCATTGGAACTACCACTGATAAAGAACCATTTGTATAAGGAGGTTCTGGTTTCTCTGTCTTATCAAAACAGTTATCCAAAGCATCTAAATCAACAATCATTAACGTCCCTCCCTAGATCTATTTCTAATAGTGATGTGATTACCTTCAATAGCAAACTCAAGTTTGTCTCGATGATCCCAGTTCAACTCTTCATATAACTGATCGAGTTTCTGCATATCTTCCCAGACATCAGTAGGTGTAGGTTCACCCCAAAAAGGATTGTCTTCCATTAAGCAAATTGCCGTAGGCTCTGTAGTATATATTTGTATGCCTCTACTATATCACCTTCATCCTTTCTAAACAAGTCCTTATCAAAACGTTCTTGTGTTCCTTTCTTCCATAGTCTCATACTATCAGGTGAGAGTTCATCAGCGAGATACATGTCGCCATGAACATCATAACCAAACTCCAACTTAAAATCAACCAGATCCATTCCGATGAGAGTGAAGAGTACCTGTAACGTTCCATTAATCTCTAATGCTTGTTTTTTCATTGGTTCTGGATTCACACCCATCAACCTTACCCTATCCTCAGTAAGAAGTGGATCACCCTTAGCATCATCCTTTAAAAAGAACTCAACGATAGGAGGTTGAAGAATCTGTCCCTCATGTAGACCAGAAGTATTCTTAACGATTGAACCTGCTGCAATGTTCCTACAGATAACCTCCACTGGATAAATGGTCAGTCTCTTACAGAGCATCGTATTCAATGATGGTAAGTCAAGGAAGTGAGTTTTAATTCCATTCTCCTGCAACTTCTCAAACAATAATGCTGAGATTAAACAACAAGTAGCACCCTTACTCTCTGGGTAATCTACAAGTTTACCATCAAATGCAGTGACCTTATCTTCATACTTGATGAGTACTTTCTCTGCATCACCAGCATCATATAAAGTCTTAACTTTTCCATGCATCAATTCTTTCATTTTCTTTTCCTCTTCTTCACAACTTTTCTTGTATCCCACTTATAAAAAGCAAAGAAACAAATGGAAGTCCAAAATATAAGTGTAAACCAAAAATGATTCATGTTATAACCTCACCTTTACTCTCACCCAATTCCATTATTGAATCTGCAATACCTCTTGCTGAAGTATTATGTTCAATCAATTTATTCATCCAAATTCTTTCTTTCAAAGTAACAGGTCCATCAGATACCATCCGACAACAAATGTCTACTAGTTCAAGTCTATACTGTGTGCTTAACATTTTCAATAGCTTTAGGTAAAATATAATGTTCTGCCTTATGAATACGTTCGGTTAATACCTCAATAGTATCCGTAGGAAGAATGGGAACAGTTTCTTGTTCTATTATTGTACCAGAATCTAACTGTTCTGTCACGTAATGAACCGTACATCCTGTAAGAACGTCACCATTATCCATTGCTTTTTGAACTGCATTCATTCCCTTATACTTTGGAAGTAAAGATGGATGAACATTTATAATTTTATTAGGAAATGCCTTGATAAAATCAGGAGATAATATCCTCATCCATCCAGCAAGAACAATAAGATCTACACGCCAAGCGTTAAACAACTGAATGATTTGTGCTTCATTCTTACTCTTAATATGACAATGGGGTATTCCTAACTTAGCAGCTCTCTTTTTAGCACCACATTCCTTCTTGTTGTGTATCATCAACACAACTTCATCTTTAGTACAAGTGCGAACTATATTTTCAAAGTTTGTTCCGTTACCAGAACACATAACCCCAAGTCTCATTCGACATACTCCACCTGTATTGGTTTCTCAAGAAGAGATTTAATATTCATATATGCATATGCAGTAAACACTTGTGGAACTATAAATGCAATCATAGCAATAGTCCAAAAAACATAATAATAATTTTCTTTACGTTGTGTTCTCATAATGCTGGATACTCCTCATCCCAACTATTACAATCAACTTCTACATCATCAACAGTACAAGTGATTTCTTTTTTATCTATTAAACGATTCTCAAAAAACTTACGAGGTTCCTTAAGACTTTTAATAATACGTTCAACTTGATTCTTGTCTTGTCCAGCCATGTTAATACAATTCTCCAAACATAGAATAATACACTGTCTATCGGTCCAAGGCACCCTCTCAGACCATCCACTATCAGTTATACGAAACTTAGGTTCAAAGGAACTCATTGACTCCAGTCCTGATAGAGTGGTTCATCTTCATCCACTGAATGTTTAAAGTGTTCAGTATCAAAATAAGATGGTGGTAAAGGTTTCACATCATCATATGATCCTGTCATTCTCTTCTTATGTTCTCTCTCATCTAATACTTCATTGATAAGGATTTTCATTTCCTTAACATACTGAAAATCAAATAACCTACGAGGTCTAACCATCATAGGTTTATACTCTTGTTTCCTTGCTTTCTTTGCTTCTTCAGGGGACATAGGACCACCCATCCCCTGAGTGTCTATGTAACTTCCTGGTTCAGGTTTCTTCATAAACTTCTCCTATTGTCCAAGACTGTAAACCATGTCCATAAATCCTTAGTTGTATGTCAACGATCATTTCATCATCTGGTGGAACCACTAGACAATATCCAATACCAAGATTAAATACATTCTTCATTTCTTCTTCTGGAATCTCACCAGCAAGTTGAATCTTACTAAAGATAGGTACAAGTGGCCAAGAATTGTAATCAACTCTTACATTCAATCCATCTGGTAAACATCTTGGCAAGTTCTCTGGAATACCACCACCTGTAATATGAGACATTCCAAGTATAGGCCATTCATCCAATAGATCCATTACCAAGGGAGCATATATTGTGGTGGGAGTAAGTAACTGAGGTGTCTCTTTATAAAAGATTTTATGTTTACATAACATATCATTGATCAAACTATATCCATTACTATGCAACCCACTACTCTCTATACCAATAACCTTATCTCCTGGTTTAATAATACTCCCATCTAATACATCATTCTCTTCTACAATACCCGTACAGAACCCTGCCAGGTCGATATCATTAGAGAAACGACCATGTTCAGCAGTCTCACCACCTATAAGTTCTACTCCTGCAAGCTCACATCCTTTAATAACACCCTCCATTATATCATCTTCTTTACCATCTAACTTCTTAGTAGAAATATAATCAAGAAAATATAATGGTTTAGCACCACATGTAATCACATCATTAACACACATAGCAACAAGGTCTATACCAATAGTAGTATAGTCATTAAAAACTCTTGCTATATTCATCTTAGTACCCACACCATCAGTACCAGAAACCAATATAGGTTTCTCATACCCTGAAGGTACTCTAAACATACCACCGAACCCACCAATAGTAGGCACCTTTTCTTTTAACCTTTCTACGAAACTTCTTCCAGCTTCGATATCAACTCCAGCGTTTTTATATTCATTAACCATTAGGATCACTTAAAAAAACAAAGACAAACCATAGTACAGCAAATACTACAGCAATAGTGAGAAGGTTTAGAATCATAGTTAAGTTGAACCAACAACCCTAGTATACCAGATATCTCTTAGTGATGCAACCTCATCCTTGCCATATCATATCAGGCATTGCTGCTGGTTGTTGTCTTCCTACAGTGAACATAAGAATGAAATATCCAATGAACCAAATGATATTAAAAAGCCATGCTTGTCTATAAAGATACTTCCGTACACCCATAGAAAGCATTACATTTCTAACATCCTTTGGATTATCCTCACTACCTCTTGCTCTAAAAATTTGTTCAATAATAACTGCAACAATGGTTCCTATCACCAATGGATAGAATACAAAGTTTGCAAATGACATTATTGATATTAAAAAAACCATTACTCATACCCCTTTTGTTTTTTCCAGTCAGAATACATTCCGCCAAATACCATACCTTCATGAGATTTGATTTCAGCACCTTCAAGAAGTTCTTTTTGCCTTTTATTAAGATTGTTATTCATGGTGAGATATTCCTTCTCCCAATTTTGTATGTCTTTAATCATTTTAGAATCAATCATTATTTTTCTAGGTATTCTACCATTTTTTTAAGTATACTTATATCTCCCTTCACTTCTTTAAGAACCTTATTACAACTCTTACATCTATCTCTAATAAGTTTTGTATCAGTCTCTCCACAAACAACACAAGTCCCTAAGTTACTATGATAATTCTTTAAAACTCTTTTCTTAGCACAGTCCTTACACTCATATGCATATGAAGATCGAAGAGCACCATCTGGACGACACTTATAAAAGTCAGCTAAAAGAGTTTTCTCCTCTCTACAAACTCTACATACTCTGCTCTCCATAAACAGATGTTCTGTAGATAACTGAGTATCAAAGTCCATTCATATATTATTCTTCGGTTTCAACTTCAGGTTCTGTATCTCTTTCAATCTGTTCTTGCAACTTTGAAATAGATGCGTCTACTCCTGCAAGTCTCTCTTCAAGACGATCTTTCCAGACATTGAGCATCTTAAGTCTCCACTTCTGGTGATCTCTATGAGACATTTTTGGACGCCTAAAAGAACAACAAGCCATTTTTTCTTTATCGTTACATAAGTATATATTAAAGTTTAATCAATTTCAGAGGTTCGTTTTTTACCAATTGGACACTCTTTATAAAACCTACCACCAATCTGACAAGTTTTAACTGGTCCACCACGAATCGTAAAGCCCTCACCATCAACTTCTATAGGAAGTTCTGTCAGACAACCTAACATAATACATGCAATAGGTAACACAAACATTAGAAAACCTCTGGACAACGTTTCTTAGCCATAAGAGCAGCAGTCTTCTTTAAATCATAAGATTCTTGTATTGTTTTTTTGACTGTACCTATGCCATATATTTCACTGGCATTACTATAAGAAATTAATAGAGCCTTATATGTGTCCTCTCCTTCTGACTTATATTTACAGAAGTCAACACTCATAGTTTCCAGCAATGTAATCAAAGATAATTCAATCATCATTAATTTTTATACCGAACAAATATTATACATAATACAGGGATGGAAGTCAAGTATGGAAAAACTATGTAAAACTTGTAGTAGAAAAAGAGATGTAAAATATTTCTCTAAAAGAACATACTCTAGTGGCAACGTAGGTTATCAACCCAAGTGTAAAGACTGTGAGAGATCAAAGAGAAGTCAATATTATAAACCTCATGAGACTATGAGAAGAAAGTTTAAGATAAGTGAAGAGCAATATCGAATAATGATGGAACCTGATGACTGCCCTTGTTGTGGTAGAGTGATGGAAAAGAAATGCATAGACCACGACCACAAGACACAAAAAATCCGAGGGGTATTATGCAATAACTGCAATACCACACTCGGATTAGTTGATGATAATAAAGAAACGTTAAGAAACCTTATCCAATGGCTGGAGCCACAAGAGCAACTTCTGTAGTCTCGGCAGCTGCCAAGTCTAGTGGGAAGTTATGAGCGTTCCTCTCGTGCATTACCTCCATACCGAGATTAGCACGGTTTAAGACATCTGCCCACGTTGGAACAACCTTACCATTAGCGTCTAGAATAGACTGATTAAAGTTGAATCCATTGAGGTTAA
>VTLG01005470.1_pt1 | contig 14428 bp, 16 predicted proteins | sample 4694571 | NCBI WGS metagenome assembly VTLG01 (sample SAMN12604809, study PRJNA352737) | marine metagenome | biome: ENVO:00000447; feature: ENVO:00000209|ENVO:00000569|ENVO:01000036; material: ENVO:00002151; isolation source: viral sequences binned using virsorter ...
GACATAGTTGAGATAGTTATCCACTTTCTCAGTCAATTCTTCTTGAGTCTTGACCATATTTTCGTCTAGGTCATTTCTATAATCTTCTTCTAATCTTTCTACTTCTTCACGCACCTTTGATTTTACTGCAGCTTCAAATACTGTTGCAGCTTTTCTCTTGAACTCTTCTGAAAGGTCACCCTCTCCGTTCATTAATGCGTCAACGTGTTCTTTAACATTGATATCTTTGACTCTTCTCTCAATGGCCTCAGACTTTTCTTTCTCTTTTTCGTCTTCGTGTTCACCTTCCATTTTATCATTAGGGTTTTTCATCATCATTGCATACATTGCTTCCATTTCACCCTTTTTCATTTTTTTCATCATACCATTCATTGCAGCATATAAACCCTCTTTAGTCTTAGGCATTGCAGCTTCGTGACCATTATGAGCTTCAATGACCATATCTTTTGCATATACTTTTCTTTCGATACCATGTTTAAATTGTACATCATACCATTCCACATTACCATTATCATCAGGCATTGCGTGTGAGTTTAAAATTGGTTTACCTTTACCCCACTCTGGGTGTTCTACAACTGTTGCACAGTCGTGGTTTTTAGTATGACAAAGTTCTCTGATTTCGTCATCTGTATAACCCATTGCAAGAGGTTTAGTATCAGATGAACTTGCAGTACCATCATCTTTACCTTTGTACTTTTGAATCTTGTCTGGTTTACCTTCACCCTTTTGTTGTGCATCTCCAGAAACTTCTTTGGAACTCTTTGACGCATCTTTACCTGTTGGGGGTGATACTTTACTTGGTGTGCTTCCACCGATATCTTCTTCACCTGTTGCACCGTCTGAAGGTTTTTTCTTCATAGGTTCACTACCCATTGCACCTTTTTTTGGAGCATCATGAGCACCTTCTTCTAATTCGGCAATCACTTCCGCTTCCAACTCTTCTATTGTTTTATCTAGTTCGTTTGCCATGATGGCTCTCCTTTTAATTGGTCTTTTAGTATAATATATTTATAAATTATAACAACTTGAGGAACTTCGCAAACTCTAACGCATCTTCTTTTGCGTGTCGACTGCGTGTTCTTCTCTCAATTCTACTTTTCATTCTTACTAATTCTGCTTCTACAAGATTTCCATTGTTCCAAACCCAGTCTTTTCCCTCCATAACACCTTCTACAAAAGCATTTGGAGCGGAAGGGTCTGCAACAATATCAGCTGCAGTTGCAAGATAAAAATCGTTTCTAACATAGTTCGCACCATTCTTTTGATTTAAACTTCCCATACCTCTTGATGATACACCTAACTTTGCACCTTCGTCCATAAGACTCTCAACTATCTTACCCATAGGTGTTTTTAATATCTTTGCTTCACCAATAAAGTTTTTACCATCTGGTGCTAAAGATGTTATCATATGAGATGCTCTTTCAAGATTTATGGTTGGGCCTTCTGGGTGACCTAATTCACCGAAAGCTCTTTTTTGTTGTATGTGGTCTTTGTTGTATCTTCTTACTTCTTTTTCTAAAACTTCCATAGGATATATCCTACCATTTCTATTCTTGATATCAGCTTGCATAAAGATACCTTTTATCTTGTAGTCTTTATTACCACCCTCTTTTTGTTCAGTAATATATTCTACATCTTGTATTTCTTCTGATATAAGTTTTAATGTTTCCATATCCTTATCCTAGAATTTCTGTTACTACTTCTACATGAACACCACCATCACTACCAGCAGTTTCATTAATTGCAGATAATGTGACACCAACTTCTGCACCATCTAAGAGTATTCTATCGTGTTCATCTAAACTATTTTCATCTGTACCCTCTAATGTTATGGGGTCACTGTCATTAGCAGCAGTGTTTTGAACAATACGTCCACCTGTTTCTCCACCAATATTTTTAAATCTTGAACTTTCAGGAACTATAAGCACAGAGGTGTTTGCTCTAAGATATAATCCATTTGATGATGTGGCTGCAGTTCCTGTATCAGAGTCAGTTACTTTAATAAACACGTCTTGTCCACCAAACTCATTAACTCTTAATGCTTGTCCTTTTCCCATTAAACCACAATCAAGACTGTGAGCTGCATCATCACCCATTGTAGATACAGTGATTGTTCCAGCGTGTCTTATTAATTTGATTGCCATCTTTCTATCCTATGGTTAATACTTCTTTCTCAAAATATTTCATTATGTCTTTATTAGACACTCTATATTTTTTTGATACATCTTGTATACTTTTTTCAAAACTATTTAGGAAATCTGAAGGTTTAGAGTCCATTTTTTTAAATATATCGTCCACAGCATTACGCATCTTAGGACTCAACTTTTTGTATTCCTTAGATTTCTTGTGTTCGTCTTTCTCAAAGAAAGGTATATAAATTTCATCAAATGTTTTTGTCATCTTCTGGTTCTGGTATGTGATTGTTCACAAATCCTTTTGCGAGTTCTTTTCTTTTATTTTCTAGTGTGTCTTGAACTTTTTGTCCAACTGCACTTTTGAAAGCATCTTCTGCATCAAGGTTACTACCTCTTGCTAATGCGTCTACAAATTCTTTACTACTCATTTAATTCTCCTTTGAGGGTGGTTCATTCCCTTGATACTTATCAAGGTCATCAGCTGGTATTGGACTACCACCTGCTGATGGATATCTTGTTACACCATCAGTATCCTGTGGAACTTCAACTCCACCATCTTCAACATCTTTACCATCTTCAATGTTGATTTGTTTTTGCATTTCTTCAATCTCTCTATCTGTAAGACGAAGAACGTGTTGTTGTACATACTTTTTACTAAAGAATGTTCCAACGTATGCTTCAATTTGTGATAATGTATCAAGTTTTTCTTTCATTAATTCTGCTTCTTTCAGTTCGGTAAAGTGTCCGTCCTGTAAAAAATCATATTGAATAAGTTCTTTAATATTATGAAACTCTTCTAGTGTCATTATACCTTTTAATACTAATTGTGTTTTTAACATATCAGTAAATAAAGGTGTAAATTTTTTTCTTAATCTCTGCACGAACTTTGTAAACTTAAGTTCATCTCTTGTTATCTCTGTTGACCTACCAAGACTAAAATTATTTTCTGCTTCTAATCTTGAGATAGGTACATTTAATGAACGATATAGTTTTCTTTGGAAGTAAACTATGTCTTCTATCTCTCCAAGATTTGCACCGCCAGGTAGTGTGGTGATTTCTGTTCCTCTACCACCTTCTCTTCTTGGTAACCAGAAATCTTCTAACATTGACATATGGTTTCGGTCATCTCTGATTTCACCAGTAGATGCATCATATACCAGTTTGTTACGATAACGATTCATAACATCTTTCAGATATTGTTCTGCTTTAATTTTTGGTAGATTACCAACGTCAATGTAGAATATTCTTCTTTCTGGAGCTCTTGAGATACGATAGATAACGAGTGCGTCCTCTATCATTCTTAACTGGTTTACTGGTTTGATTGCTTTATGTAAATGTGATAACACGTTACCTTTGTTTTGGTCTACCAAACCAGATGGACAATAGGTTATACTATCTGGTGATATTTTTAATCCTTCATTTGCACCAGCACCATATCCACCACTAAACATACCTTTATCATTATAAATGTAATACTCGTTTGTTTTTTTAATTAATTCTAAACTTGTTCCTTTTTTCATCTCCTTATCAACTTCACGAACCTTTTTAATTTTTCGTGGGTCGATATATCGAACTTCTTGAATACCTCGTCTTGGATTTTTTTTATCAATTACTTTGTGGTAATACATTCTTCCATCAATATACCACCTACGAAATATATCGTGTCCTTTTGTATCAAAGTCTAACAATCGAAGAACAGAGTCAAACTCTTTTTCAATTGCTCTTTTTATTCTACTTGGATAAGGAATTTGGTCAAGGACTACTTGAACTGCTTGAGCTCTCTCGTTAGATATTATACCCTCGTTTACAATATCTTCAATCGCACTGTCACACTCTGGTTGTTGTGCAATATCTCTATATCTACGGATTAAATCTTGTTCGGTTCGTTCTCGACCATCTGTGTCAAGTATTTGTCCAAAGAAACCTCCACCAGCGACATCAATCGTGCCGTCTTGTTCAGACGGCAGAGTGAATTTTTCTTTGTTCTTATCATCTTTTATTCGTGTAAAACGAAACCCAAAAAGGTCAGCCATTATAAAACTCCTACTATTTGTATAGTATTATTTAGTAGGTTATAAAACACTAGAAGGTTCATAGTGTTGATATCTCCATGTAACCTCAAATGTTTCAATCGTTGTTGTTTCTTCGTTTGTTAAATCAATAGCTGCAATTGTTAGAGGGAATGCGTTTCTAAAAATATAAGTCTTTAGAATTGTGTCATCTCTATCCAACTGTTCTACGAATAAATCTGTTTGGAAGTCAGCTGCATTAGTTACACCAGTATTATCTGCAAAGTTGTTAATACCATTATGCCATCTCTCCATTGCGTTTCTTACCATGAAGTCTGTGTCATTGAAGAAAGTTGTTGTCCATGTTTCTGGAGCAGGTCTATCTCCAGCAACATAAATGTTTCTTCCTCTGAATGGTACTGCAACTTCACCAAGAGTTGATTCTGGTAATCTTGATGCAGTCACTAGGAATGATGCTCTTCTCACATCAAGTCCTATTGCAATTCCAGGCGGTGGAGTTATAGTTACTCTGAACTGATTGGCTCTTGCACCACCACCAATTAAATTTGCTTTAAAATCGTCTATGGCTGCCATGTTATCCTCCTACCTCACTAAATGCGACACCTGTTCTTGTAGCGATGAAGTTTAGTGTAATAAAGTTAATTGACCTAGCAGGTTTAATAAAGATATCTGCGATAAACTGATTTCTATCTATAACCTCACCAGTATTGTTTGAGTCATCACACTTTACTTTAAAGTCTGTGATACCTCTTCTTCCTTGTATATCTCTTAAGAAAGGTTCTACTAGGTTTCTAAATTGTGCTCTTGTAAACTCATCATTGAACTCAAAGAGTTGAAACTTAGATGCAGTTGCGATTGCTTTTTCAAGTAACAAAAATAATCTTCTTACATTGATTCTATCAAACGCACTTGGTTTACTTAGTGCAGTCTTATCTCCAAACAAACAGACACCTTGGCCTGGAAAGTTTACAACTGGATTTATTCTTGCACGATATAATCTATCTCTTTCTGCTTTCTTTGGATTAAATGATAACTTGATTGCGTTTCTCATATTACCTCTGTTAAATCCAGCAGGTGAGAAGAATGAATCTGCAACTTGGTCTGTAAATGCACAAAGACCAGCAGTATCTCCGTTAGCAGGTACAAATCTAAACACATCATTATATTTGTCATACTGATATTTGTACGCACTATCAAAAACCACATAAGATGATGAAGGACATAAATCAAACGCCTCTACAACATTAGTTGTCTGTGTATTTGAACTTGATACACCAACTGTTGCAGAACGATATGGAGATACGAATGCAACACAATCTCTTCTTTTTTCTACAAGAGTTTGTAACATTGTAACATGAGTATCTTGTGATGATGCACTGTCACCAGCTCCACCACCTTTACCACCTAAAATTAAGTTTATATCTATTGACTCTGTATCTTCAAACTCACCGTATCCACTTTCTATTTCACCAGCGGTCACTGCGTAGTCATCTGTTCCACCAGATAGTTCAGATTTTGTTGGTGTGTTTAATGCAGAATAAGAACCTGTTCCAGTTTCCATTGCAAGGTTTCCACCACCACTTGGAGTTCCGTCTTCTAGTTGAACATTATCACCAGCATCTGAACCACTAGAGTCTGTTTGGTTCAATACGATACTACCTACAACTGCGTCAATATCTGTACCCCAGTTGATACCAGCAGTATTGTGGTCTGTCCAATATACAAACAATGAAGACTTTCTTATTTTGTATGGATAGTAAATACTGTCACCTTGTGGTGATTTTGCATTTATGTTCTTTGATAAATTTGCATAAGTTTCTAAAACACCATTTGTTCTATTTCCGTTTGTGTCTACATCAAAACCAGATTGTTCACCTGTATAATCGTAAACAACAATATGCATTTCATCACCAGTTCCTCTACCGTTTTGTGTTGCGTAATCAGATGTGCCTGGAGCACCATCAAATAAATCGTAAAATCTCCATCTTCTTCTGATGTTTGTTCCAGATGAAACTGCGTTTTGTAATCCAGCACCATTTACATCATCTAATAATTTAACTGTGATTGTATTATTTGTTGTATCTCTTGCAGTAGTTTCATATTCAAAACCACCTGTTTCACCAAAGTTAACAATATCACCTATACTAAACACAGATGCGTCTGTTACTGATATCTCTGTTTGACCAGCAGCCTCTGTTGCAGAAGTTGTGGTTACAGCACTTTGTTCGTATGCAGTTGCAGTTGCACATATAGAAACACCAATTGCATTTCCATGTGTACCAGCAGTTCTTGCAACCCACTCACCTACAGAACCTTGACCATCATCAAAATCATTGTCGTAATGGTCATCATCTCTGATTAATATACCAGCACCGTTTGCTGTTGCGTTAGTTAAACCAGATTCGATTCTTACAACTTTTAATGCGTCTGTATATGCGAGAAAGTTTGCAGCTGCAAACCAGTTTTCAAATTGATTACTATCGTTTTGAGGTCTACCGAAAATCTGTATCAGTTCTTCTTCTGAACTAATATCAGTTATAGAACCTACAGGCCCTTTCTCAAATGAACTTGCAATAGCACCAATAGAGGTCGCAACTACTGGGACGACATTCGTTAAATCAATCTCTCTGACATGAACGCCTGGGGAAACTAAAAATGACATATTATTTCTCCTCTTTCCTCTATGAAGTTAGTTTTTATTTTATTTAGGAAAATTTATATTTACAGACTGTTTTTTATATTCCAGTAATTTATAAATAATTCTATGAAAAATGCACATTATAAGAAGTATAAAGAAACAATTAAGAAGGTTGCAAGACGTAATTATCGTAAAAGAGTTAAATGGCTCAACGATTATCTTGCAGACAAATACTGTGAACACTGTAAAGAAAGTGAAACAGTGTGTCTTAAATTCTATCCACACGACCTAAAAATAAGAAGAATAGTAAAAAGAGTTGGTATTAATGAAGAGAGTCAAGTGCAAGTAAAAGAACTTATTAATAGTTCAAAGATAGTATGTTCTAATTGTTGGTTGAAGTTAGATAACGACCTTATTGAGTTTGATACATTTTAGTTTCACACTCTTCCATAATCTTTCTTCTCTCTTCATCTGTATAGTGTAACCAATCCTCTATCTGTTTCTCTGTTCTGAAACAACCGACACACTCACCATCTACGACAGTGCAAACATTTATGCAAGGACTTTCTATCACCAGTCTGTATCATACTTTCTAACAATAGGTGTCCACTTTGTTCCATACTCATCTATCGCACCACCTATGTTTTCTTCTTCTAATCCATTGACAACAAATCCAAAGGGAGCCATATCCTGTTCTATCTGATTTTGTTGGTCTTTATACATTTGTTGTCTTATGTCACTATCTGTAAGTTCTTTAAAATATGTTTGGTCTGTTGCCCACGCAAACAATACACAGCACATTACTAGGTCATCATTACAACCCTCCTCTGCTTGAAAGGAACTACCATGTACAATATAAGTAGATAACTCATTGATAATATCAAAGTCTTCTATGATTATCTTGTCGCTTTCGACTAACTGTTTAAGATTAGAACAACCTATAGATTTAACTGCTTTCGTTGTTCGCACACCTAACTGAGCTCTACCTCCTGAAAAACCACCACCCATCACCTGACCAGCTCTACCACGCATTGCAGCCATGATAAGATTATCGTATTCTAAATCGAACTGTAGATTGTTTGCGACCTGTTCACCAATATCATTTACTTCAATTAATACAAATGCTTGATTGTATGCTCTTGCAACTTGGTATATCTTTTGTGGAAAGAGTAGAGGTTTTATTTCATTGTCCTTAAATGTTGCAACCACTTTGTAAGGAACTTCTGTAATATCAAACAGTACAAATGCAGAGTTATCATTTTTTGTTCCTCGTGCAACGTCAGCCACTAACATATAGGTACGGTCTTTCTGTGGTTTCTCATACACAGTCAATCCAGCGTTTTGTTGCAAAAATTGTTTGTAAGTCAATACTCTTAGTTTAGATGAGTTAATAAGTGTATTGACAGAACCTAAGAACTCACATTCAAATTCTGTTTGGAACTGTTGTTCACTTGTATTTGCAATTGTTTCTTCCTTCCATTTATCATTACGGCCTGGAACTTCACTCCAGTGAACTTCTATAGGTATGTAACTATTTCTTTTCTCCTCTGCATCTGTCCATAGTTTGTAAAACATATTCATACCATGTGGTGTTGAAACGATTATCACCTTTGTAGATTTACCAGATGAGATTGTAGGATACACAGAACTAAAGAACTGTTCTGCAACATTGGAAGGAACATATGCAAACTCGTCTAAGAATATGATGTTGTATGAACCACCTCTGACTGCACTTGCAGATGTTGATGATGCAAGTATCTTTGAACCATTCTCTAATTCTAACGAACCTTTGTTCCAAGACATCACACCTTGTTGTAACCACTTGGGTAAGTTTTCGTATGCAAGTTGTAGTCGTCCTAACAAATCTCTTGCAGTTGCAGCTTTGTTTGCAAGGATAGCTATGTTAACACTTGGATTAAACAACGCATAATGTAGGAGGTAAGATATCATAATCGTTGACTTACCAGATTGTCTTGGAAGTTTACAGATTGTAAAACGATTTTTGTGAAATGTACCAATCATCTCTTTTTGAAATGGGTACATCTTGAATTGTATCAAACCTTCATCAAGAGATACAATCTTTACATACTCTTCAATAAAGTATTGTGGATTATCCATACACTTCTTATATTCAAGAAGTTGTTCCTCTGTCCATTCTACTTTGACATTTGCTTTTTTGAGGTTTGGATTACCTAGATAATTATTGTCCATTCTTCTTACCCTTTAACAACTTCTGTAACTCAGCAGTCGAACCAACATATAACGCATTCGTTACACTCTTTGGTGCGTTGTTTGGAACTTCTTTTAATCTCTTCATCTTTTCTTGCAGTTCACCAAGTTTCTCTGTAACTTCTGCAACTTGTTTGATTAGATTACCAGCTACTTCGTATGTTCTAGGGTGTTCACTTTCTTTTGCGATTTCTAATATACCTTCAATCGCATCTGTACCTTTCTCCACTAGGTTGTAGAAGTTTTCTCTCTGGTACTTATAATCATTCTCTATGTCGTCTGTTTCTTGTGGTCGTGGTATAACTTTGCGTTCAGTAGGTTCAGACTTCGCAAGTTCCACTGCACCTAGTGCTTCATCTATTATGTCTTTTGTTTTACCCATTGTCGTGTGTGTTACTAAACTCGAACGGCACGTCGCCCCAGGCACCGTAGATTATCGTATTACTATTAATCTCTGAATTATCACCCCTTATCTTAAAACCGTTGGCAAGAAAGTCTATGGGACTTGCAGTTGATGCTGTTCCCTCTTGAGCATCTGAGTTCCAATAAAGTCTTGTTTGAGAACCAGTGTTATTATGTCTTGCAGTATCTCTTACTTGCCAGTTTTCTGTAGCATCAATATTTTTAAAAAATACTAAACGTGGTTTAAAACCTGTGAACACAAAGGGCCCATCTGCAGCACCGTTGCCTTCAAACTTTCCAAACTTGCTGTAGCCCTCAATACCTCTCCACGCATAACAAACGTAAGTAGCACCTGATGGATTATTAACTTCTGTTGTGTCTTTTTGAACATTAATAACTGTAGCTGAAGGTGCAGTATTATTCCATAAAGTATCATTACCCTGTGAATTAGTTAAATTCCATCTTATATAACCAGTAGACGCAGTATCTAATCCTGTATGCCAGCCCATCCAATTTCTAGTTTGAGTATCTCTTTTTTTAATCATAAAAAAATCTGGAGCTGCACCTAATCCATGTCCAAAACTTTGTCCAGTTCCGTTTGAAGAATATAACGATATTGAAAAACCAGCAGCTTGATTTACTTGTACTGTGCTTGTTAACGCACCATCTGTATTTGTGGAGGTTGTGCCTCCGTTACACTTCCAACACCACGCAACATAAGTATTTGTATTACCATTATAATTAGCGAGATAATCAGAAGTATCATCTAAAGAAAATCCATCACTATCAAATGATGTTAAATTTGCAGTTGTTGCTTCAGTATTAGTATTATTGGGGTGAAGCATTTTATTTGTTCCTCTAGATGAATCTATCATAACTGCATTTGATGCTGTATTTCTTATTTTTATCCAGACGAGGTCAGGCTGAAATCCTAGCCCAGTTATATTATTTGTACTTGCATTACCAGTGTAAGTGACTACACCAAAATTTTTAGTTGGATTATTTGTTGCTCCATCATCACCTGCTGGGTCTAAGTCTGATGAGGTTGGTATATTAGCTGAACATAACGCAAGGTAACCAGACGGCGGCGAGTAATAAAAATCTCCAAAGCCATTTGCATCAGCAGCACTAGCAGAACCACTTGTTTTTTGACCACCAAATGAACTATCTTGACCAGCATTTATTGTCCAATTATGTCCTGAACTTCCAGCACTACCTACAGATAATAAATACTCTTTACCATGTGCTCCCTCTGTTGGTGCTTCCCCTGTTTTACTTGCACCACTTGCTGGGTTACCAGAGTTCATATATGTACCATTTTTAGCAAAATATGTAGCACCATTATCTAAGTCTAAAGCAATAGATATTATATCTCCTGCTGTAAAACTTGTTGCACCTGAATCAGTATATTGATTTTCTGTGTAAAAATATCTACCCATACTGTGAACACTTACTATTCCAGTATCTACCCAAGTAGTATTACCACTAGGTGACCATTGTTTTTTTACCTCTGGTGTTTCTGCAGCTGGATAATAACCTACATAAGCATAGTTACCTACAGAACCTGCTAAATAAAATTCACAATACCATTTTCCTCCTGAAGGTGGTGTTGCAATGGTAACACACATTCCAGAACTGCCATTAGTAACATTAAAGTTAGTATTTCCTTTACTTAAATCATCAGCTGCACTTCCTTGAGCACCATTACCCTCTTGACATGATAAAGGATTAAAAGTTGCAAAATTTGTATTAGTTGACATTATCCACTCCCTGCTCCATTAGTTGGACTATCTTGCACTTGGTGGTCAGTGCCCATGTTGTTTGCTGAAAAATCATTATCGTTGCCCGAACTGTCGTTACCTAAATCACTTGCGTTTTCAAATTTCAAATAATAGCCATTATTGCCGAATGTTAAACCACTTGGGTCTTTCGGAATCCACACACCGTTTTTCGATTCGCCTACGTCTGTGTATGAACCAGAACCATCTAAGACTACTATTTCTGCTATATAACCATCATAATAAGAACCACTATTAGCAGGACTTCTACCAAAATTAGTAGTTCCTCCATTTTTTGTAAAAGCAAAATCTAAACCTGAAGTTATATTTGTAGTTCCATTTTGCCTCCAAAAATCTGTTGCACCAGTACCTGTTCCACTTCCAACGGTAAAGTCTGGATATTGTACTCCATTTATATACCATTTAAATCTATCAGCAGAGGTGCCATCATCAGAGTTATATTCTATTATAAAATTTGTCCAAGCACTAGGGTCACGAAATCTTCTAGTTGTAGTATGAGCAGCTGAACCATTAATTGTCATTGTTACTGCATCACTAAATCCTGAGGGATTATTTGTATTAAATTCAATTCTTAAATTACTTGAACCATCACCTCCTGCTATTGCTTCATTTGTAGTAGAACCAATGTTACTACCTCTTTTAAACCAAAATGATATAAGACCTACATCTTCATTAGTAGCTGTTCCACTATGAGTACGAGATAAGTAACTACTACTACTGCTATCAAATCTAGCAGACTGTGCTATCTGGTGTGAGTAAAACGCACCAGCACCAGAACTGTACATAAACTGTGACGCACCCAAAGGCCCTGACATATTATATCTCCTTAACTAAACGCCAGTTGAGGTGTTCCAAGAAGTACCCTGTTTGCAGCTACAATCACATAAGGAACTAAGTCTGTCGCACTCGCAGTCGCAGTCAATGTTAATCCAGAACCACCAGCAGTTTCATAATCTGTTCCTAAAGTAACAGCTCTACTTCCAGTACCATCTTGAATAAATGCGATAAATCCAGACTGTCCAACCTTTTCTGTGGTTGGATTTGCAAGTGTTACTGCACCTGTAAGTGTAAGTACAAAGTTCTGATTAGCATCAAAATCTAGAGTGACACTTCCAGAATTACTTGTGTCTGTGTCTGTTTTACCCACAGCTGCATTTGTAAATGCAATAGGTTTACCACCAATCTTTAGTTGGTCATCACCATCTTCATCATACTCAATTGATGCGTCTTGGTCGTTACCAAAATTTATTTTTTTATCGTCTGCAATATATACATCTCCAAATTCTGCACTCGTAGTACCTATGTCTGCACCACCCACTGCGTCTGGTATGATTGATGTGTTTGCAGTTAAAGTATTTACTGTTAAAGTACCCATCTGAAAACCTGTACCATCATCATCAATCTTTGCAGCTGTCACTGCGTCATCTGCTAGTTTTGCAGTTGAGATTGCTCCGTTTGCAACATCACCAGTTGCGATTGTTGTATCACCTCCTGTTAGAAGATTTGCGAGATTTCTTGCATTACTCATATTTTTCTCCTACCTCTATTTATGACTAATCACCGTTTGTCCAGATTTCAATATGTTTCTTTACTTCAACGTGATACAAATCATAGTTACCATAACCAAATGCTATCCCACCTGTGGCTTGTCTAGCACCGTCTGTAGTAGTTTGCCACCCAGTTCCATTTTTAAAATACTGTCTATCAGTTACAGTAAACCCTGTTCCCTCATAATCTGGTGCAGAATTACCACCAGCATAAAATCCTTGAACATATACATAGTCATCATCATCTCTTCCAATTCTAAAGAAAAATGGATTACTATCTCCATGATATCTAAATTCTCCAGTTACCTGAAATACGTTACTATAATCCTCCGTATAACTACTTCCAGTTCCATACATCAATAGAGTTCTTGCATTTGTTCCTGTTGCGTTATTAGTGTTTACACCACTAGAAACATAAAAAAAACTATAGTCTGCTGGGTGTTTTCTAGTGATAACATAAGTGCTAGTTACAGTTTCTAAATAACTTTCGGTTGTTCCTGTATATTCGAATATCGCAAAACCATTAAATCCATATCCATTAGTAGAAAACTGTATAAATGAGTGTCCTGTAAATCCACCAGATTTAATTGTGTTATGTTCTTTAAAAGCATTACTGCCTGGCGATGCGAGTGTCAAAGTATTACCACCAGACGCAGTGTATCCATTATATGCCCATGTCGCATAAGTTCCGTCATCTGTAAATGATTGAAAATCAGATTGTGATATTCTCTCTGGGTCAGCAGCTGCTCCACCAGCACCAGCACCCATTAATATTTCTTTAGAGAAAGGCATTACTTATCTTCTCCACTTACTGGGTCAAAGTTTTTTGCATCTTCAAAGAAAGACGTGGTTTCGTTAAATCCAAAGTCATCATCTGCACTTGCACTTGCTGGATTAGGTGTAACTGTATATCTTTGTTGTCTTGAAGGTGCGTTTATTTCTGAATCAGTATATTGGTCAACCTGAACTGTCTTAATAACTTTATCAGAAGTAACAGGGCCGTATAGATAAAACTTTGCAGTGAAGGTAAGGGTGTATATGATTGCTCTTCTCTCTTCAAAGTTTCCTTGATAACTATCCTCATAAGACACTGAACCTAGTATGATTGGGACATCTCTTTTGATACCCATATCTGACATATCATTAATTGTAATTGTATAGTCTGGTTGAAAGTATGGAAGTATTTGTTCTACAATTTGTAGTGCATCATCAGAGTTCTTCGCCATTACATATAATGTAAAATCTAAATTATATGGAACAGGCATATACTGCACATCTAATCTATTTTTATCAGATGATTTTACTTTTTTAAATCTTTGAACACGATTAAGTTTTCTTACAGGGTCGTATGCAAGATTAGCAATCTCAAAACCTATTCTTGGTAAAGTAACTGCAACCTTTTTATTTAAAGATGGGTCATTATCAAGTCTTGTTAAGAACTTTTGTTTAGGCCCATACGCAAGAGGAACTTTCATTTTCTGAATAATTGTTCCACTATTGTTTTTTCTTACAATGTTTATATTGTTAAATATTGTTCCAAATGCGACAACTACTTTTCGCATTGTTTCATGATAGAATTGTTGTCCTAGCATAATTAATCTCCAGCATCACCAAACGGATTCTTTTCCGTAAAGTCTAATATGTTATC
>VTLG01008259.1_pt1 | contig 14428 bp, 20 predicted proteins | sample 4694571 | NCBI WGS metagenome assembly VTLG01 (sample SAMN12604809, study PRJNA352737) | marine metagenome | biome: ENVO:00000447; feature: ENVO:00000209|ENVO:00000569|ENVO:01000036; material: ENVO:00002151; isolation source: viral sequences binned using virsorter ...
ATATCTCAGGCTCTGCATCAGACTACATTCAATTGACGTCATGATATTACCCCTTTATAATAAAGATAATTGCGATGGTAAATTACCCCACTGATCTGCCATAGCCTCTGCTATGCCCTGAAATGTTTTACTGCGTAACTTCCAACGGTCTTCGCTTGGAGGAAGATAGTGCAACCGCTCCCGTTTATTTTTAGGGAGATCCATCATTGCCTCAAGTACATTATCCGTGGATTCTAACGTGGGCAGGTTTTTCAGCCATAGGCAAGTCGATTTCTGTTCCAGATGACCGAACATCCACGGTTGGATGATCTGGTTTGGCTTCCTGTAATGGCTTGACATGATCCCTATAGGATTTTCTATGGCGATCCGATCTATGGGGGCGTTTACCATGTCCATAAAAAAGTCGATCCCTTCCTGTTGCCTTCCATCGGCACGTTTTTCCGGAAACCATCTCGCACCGGATACGGCCAGATGCGTGCATGGAGGAAATGCGATCAGCATATCCCATTCCCCATTCAACAGATCCCGTATATCCCCGATGACATGGTGACCGTCTGTATCTGACGGCAGAAGATCGCAGGAGACGGCATTGTGGCCCTGACGGGCGAACGCATCCCTTACGGTCCCACTATACTCGCAAGCGATTAGGATGTTCATTATATGACCCCTACAAAGGTTAATTCGAGATGCCGTCCACCGTATTGCCGTGGGAATGACGGCTCGTAGCAGATGATCTCATATGATTTATCATCTGAACGCTGAACTACATGGTATTGCCAATGATTATCATCGGCCAGATCGGGATCGAATGCCAAGTTGGAATCGATATTATCAAGGCATTCAAACTCCCCGTCACTGAGTTGTCTGGCTATCTCCTCTGCTCTTTCCCGTTTATAGAACGTCATTCTAGCCCCCTAAAAGTTGTGCGGTGAATACCCGAATGAAATTAACAACAATCCCCAAACCAATGAGGAAAAATAAAACCTGAATAATCCGATCATTCCTCGTCATGATATTACTCCTTATCCCCAAATACGGTCACAACAAAGTCCGAAACCAATGCTTGGGAACCATCGAGATCGTGCCAACTAAATGTATACGGGTCCGCAGGAGTGCCGTCTGCGTCACGTTTTAAATCCCAATCGTGATTGCCCAGATCCTCTGCCTTCAGGAATGCCTTGATGGTCTCAAGCTCTTCACCATCCAAGCCTGAGTCGTCCCCGTTGCACAAATACGATGAGTATTGCGATGGGATGATGTACTCTAACAAAACATGTGTAGCCATGATATTACCCCCCCTATTGTTTATCAAATACATAGATTTTTCTATGGACCATGCTACAGATACCATGATGCCAACCGTCTTCTTCTACAACGTCCTTGTCTATTTCATAATCATGCCTGAACTTATCGATATCGATATAACTGCCGATAGACGGTAAATGTTTATCTAAGTACAATGGGCGAGACATAGACAATGAGTAATAATCCCGAATCGTATCCCACAAGAATTCATGGTATTCGGTATCATCGAATCTACCGATAAACAGATTATCGATCTCTCCTTCATCTAAATTGTTTGCGACATGTTCTCTGTAAATACGATATGCGTCTGCAATCATGATATTACCCCCGTTTGTAATATGAATATGCGGTGCAGATTATCTTCTTCTTTCGCAGTACACTCCATGCTGTTACCGTTACCGCCTATTTCCCGTAATCGTTCGATCTTCGCTTTGGCACGGGCCTCAGACCGAATTAGCTCCTCTATTTCCCAGTTCTCCAATCGGACTGCCATGTACCCCCCCTTGTCCTGCGGTGATTGATGATGATAATAATGCTATTGCTATAGTATACATTGTTAGAAAACGATAGTCAAGGTAAAATGTTAGAAAACGAAAAATAGATTGCCCCCAATATATAACAGATGTACAATACCACATGACCAAACTCACCAAAGACCCCAACCATATACCACATACCATGCATAGCATAGACCTTAAACGTGCAGTACTCACCGAATGCGTCAAAACCCGTATCAACGGCCATGCCCCCGTAACAGTCATCTCCGACCACTACGATCTGCCCCACTCAACCGTAGCCATGTGGCACTCCGCACTGAAACGAGGGGATCTAGACCATCTCATCTCACCAGACGAAGTCGAAGCGATAGAGGTAATCGGAAAGAGCGAATGGACCCAAGCTTTAACTAAAACCCGTGCTAAATCGTTGTCTAACATGGTGTTGATACACGATAGGATGGGTCAGGCGTTAGAAGATGACGGCAATGAGCGGTCGGTCATGCAATTGTCCGTGGCATTGGACAAGGTTACCAATGTTGCCCACAACGTACACTCCCTACCCATAGGCAAACAGGCCGTAGACGTTAACGTGTCTGGCGTTGTGGAACATGCCGTGAAGATCATCGAACTGCCTACGAAGAAACCCGTTAGCATCCCTGTTAAGGCAGAGGTGATATCGGAGGGTCTTAGCCCCGTGGAGGATCGAGACTAACGTGGTGTATTTACAATGACTTACAAAAAGCCACTTTTCATCGAATTCCATACCCTATCGGTCGGTCTATGGTTTTGACCCTATCATGACCCTATCATAACCCTATCAATACCCTATCAATACCCTATCATTAGGATGCCATCCGGCACCGGTTGTTGACCAGGAACCGGCATGTTCACGCCTGTAATATGAGATATTCATTCTATCTTTACCAGGTTAATACCCGATCAATACCCGATCATGACCCGATCTAGTATTATACCAGGTGGAACCGGCTCCGGCTCCGGCTCCGGCATAATAGCACAAATAATATATAAGATATTCATTGCGTTATATTGGTTGTCTTATATATTAGATATTAATAACAATAATGTTATTATATCAATAAGGGGTTGTATCATGAACAATAACACAGTTCTAATGTATGAGGATAATATCCGTATATGTTTGTTATCTGGTTTGAAGATACCATCTAGCAATGTAAAGACGGGAAACCAATTGCAAACATATATCATATTGAAGAATGCTAGCCCGTTAGACGCCGTCAAATCTGGCGAAGACGTTTTGATATGTGGTAACTGTATACATAGGGGAAACGTGGCCACAAAGTATATCGACCAAATAGACGTAGAATCAAATGATTCTATAGAATGCGTTAATACTACGCATGGCGTCAATTGCGTAAATTGTAACTTGTGCAATGGTACGCATAAAGCGCCAAACGCCAAATCTATTTGGATCAAATCGCATGGCGCTAGTAAAAACGGTCAACGGTCTTGTTATGTGAATGTCGGGCAAGCGCCACAAGGTTTGTATCGTAGCTATAAGATAGGCAATATAGCGCCTTATGATAAGGACATACATAATAGATACATAGAAGGGCGCAATATAAGGTTTGGCGCGTATGGTGATCCGGCATTCATACCGTTAACGGTTTGGCGCAATCTAGCGCACCTAGCTAGCAATATTACAGGTTACACGCACCAATGGCGTCATGAATTAAAACAAGCTTATAAATTGTATTGTATGGCGTCTTGTGATAACAGCATAGACGTTATAGACGCCAAGCGCCTTGGTTGGCGTGTATTTGAAGTTAGACCATAACAGAATAGATATCGATAGAATAGGCGCGCTAGTATAGGCGCCTTTTTTAATGCCTGTACGTTTCGGGCATCGCCTTTGACCCTATGGGCAGGGCTACGCCTTTGACCCTATCAATACCCTATCATGACCCTATCAATACCCTATCATGACCCTATCACTATGTCGTGATATATCCCTAAGACCGACGGCCATTCGCCCTGGAATCCGAATATAAATCATAAAAACAGGCCTGTTTTATATCGATATATATTGCATTCCCATGGTCTATTGATATATTGGATATTAATGACAATAACGTCATTATATCAATAAGGGGATTTATCATGAAAGGATACGTCACAATACCAGAAGCAGACGTGGCCGTAGATATTGATATAGATGAGGTCTGGGATGAACTGGAGGACCGCATCACATATGCAATAGAAGACACGGTAAGCGAAGCCGTAAGCGAAGCCGTAAGCGAAGCCGTACACGAAGTTGTTGAAGAAGCCGTAAGCGAAGCCGTAGAAGAAGCCGTAAACGAAGCCGTAAACGAAGCCGTAAACGAATTTGTTAAGTCATTTATTATTGTTCTGGGTAATTTAACCGATATGAAACGTCTGAATTCTTAGACGTTCAACGTACTGGGGCCACGATAACCGTGGCCCCAGTAAAGGGGATTTATCATGACAAGTATGGAACCAAAAGGTCGTTTAAGGTATTACGTTTTAAACATGCATGGAACAGGCGCGAAGGTATACGCCATGTCAGACGGTCAGTATAAGGCGCTTCAGGATTCATTGCAATGGGACCAAATAGGTTATATGACCATGAAAGCAAGCGAAATGGAAGCGGTCGCCTATTGTGATGATTACATTAATGCAATGGCCACAATCCGCAATACTGACCTAAATCATTTACTCGAGCTAAACAAATAGGGGATTTATAATGAATGATAAACAGAAGGCGTCATTACGTGTATACCTTAATTGGATCGAAGGCCATGTCATCGATGAATTAAGGCCTTCAATAGGTGATAGGCGACCGGAACCGACCTTTGAAGGTTGGATATATGGTAAAGACGGGTTCAGGATATACATGGGGATTGAACCAGACGGGTCACGTCATACATAATAGATAGAATATACCTTTAAATAGAATAGCCCGTACAAACGACCGTACGGGCTATTCTTATATCCGGTCGCCTGGTGACCGAATACTGTTTATTCAGACCGACCTACCGACCTACCGACCTACCGACCTACCCGACCTACCTATTGACCTACCTATTGACCTACCTATTGATTGATTGATTGATCTATTGATTGACCGACCGACCGACCGACCGACCGGATTGACCGCATCGGGCATGGTAGGGGAAGTGGTCACACCCGATCCTATGGCGGCGGGGTCTAGGTACTATATATCTTCCCAGCCGAATTTTTTATATTTTCTTTAATGGGATTTTTTTGTGTAACATTTTGTGTAACATTGTAACGCCGTATGTCAGACGGTATGTCAGACGGTATTCTCTGTCTATCAACAACAGTAACAACACGATTGATAGTCAATGACTTACGTCAACAACTGGTATTAACAACCATCAACAACAGTAACAACTGGTCAAGTTCATAGTTGTTACCTAAAATGCAGTGCCAGGCTATAAGAATTAATTTAGGGATCTTAGGGATGTGATCGAGGAATTAAAAAATGGTATATCCTTTACGTGTATTTTACGCCTAATGGGAGTTTAGTGCAAAATAAAAAACGCCTACAGTCTGAATCACTCTTGCAGGAGGACGACCAGATGGCAGGCGTTTCTTTTAACCCATCAAGATCCATTTGGATCAAGGAGTCAAAGATGAAAATAGTTAATTCACACCACGCCGTCAATGATGAAATGATGTAATTGAGGAATTAAAAACATCTTGACATTTTATATGGGATATGTGTTTTGTTATTAAAATTGGTTATAATATATTTTGGGACGCTTTGATATTGCAGAATATTCAATGTTTATGGGGGGAACGGCACTGAGGATTTTTGGGGGTAAACACAAGATTGTCTGTTATTGAGCAGGATACTATAAGGGCCTGTACGGGTCCGCAGCAGTGGTTTTTGGAATCTGATGCTCACGAGGCAGGTTATGGTGGATCGGCTTTTTGCGGCAAGACGTTTATATTAATGCTTGACGTTTTACGTCAGATAGACCATCCTTTGTACTATGCTATTCTTTTCAGGCGGATAGAGGACGAGCTTCACGAGATGATCCGCTATGCGAGGGACATATTTCCCAATGTGGGTGGTGTGGAGAAGGAGTCTGGGTTACTGTGGACTTTTCCTTCCGGCGCGCAGGTGGAGCTTTCCAGTATGCATCTGTCTGCCGATTGGACCAAGTACCACGGCAGGAACATAACATACATAGGGTATGACGAGCTGGTGACATTCACCCAGGAGCAGTATCTGTCTCTGATGGTGTGGAACAGGGTCACGACGGACGATCTCACGCCTTATATAAGGTGGACATCCAACCCGTGGCCCGACGATAGGGGAGATGGTATAGAATGGATCATGGATCGATTTACCATTCCCTACGGCATTCCCCCCAAAGAGTCTATCGTCACCTTCACCAGTGATCACTACCGGGAATTCATCCCGGCGACATACGAAGATAACAAGGAAGTTCCCAAGGACGAGCAGAAAAGATGGCTCTCATCCCTTGAGCAGGCATTAGATCCTGATAAGTTCAAGGCGTATATAGAAGGTGTGTGGGGCATATCGCCTGGTCTTTTCTTCTCTTCCTTCAGTAAGAACATCCATGTTAAATCACCCGGGTGGATAGAAGAACGCCTCGCCAGGGACAATATGAGGGAGGCGGCAGGGTTCGACTACGGAGGGACATCTCCCACATGCCTTATAAAAGCCTCCCAGGATACCGAGAGGAAGGTATATGTCACCGACGAGTACTACGTCCCTGCGAAACCCATAAAACATCATGGTCCCCTTGTAGCTGAGATAGCCGACGGATGCCGTATATATGCCGATCCCTCCATCTTCTATCCCGACTCTAAGAAGACGGAGTATGCCACGACGACCATAGAGCAGGCATACAGGCCGTGGGTGCGTTTTATAAGGGGACAGAACAGGAAGTTGGACGGTTATATGGCTATATCAGAGCCTATGAGGATAAGTAAGGGGCAGGAGGAGCCGGACCTTTTTATATCCACTTCCTGCGTTAACCTTATAAGGGAGCTTCTTACCGCCATGCAGCACCCCAAAAAACCGGATCTCATCGCCAACGACGGATCTTTTCATGCCATAGCGGCCTTCAGATATCTAATGATGTACATAAGAAGACCATCCTATATAGATGCGGCAGAAGATAATACGGGTACGGTAGGTTATTATATGGACCGCCTTACCAAAAAGAGACCGAAAAGCATATACGCCAGGGGATAAGAGGAGTGAAAATGGCTAGTAAAGAGCAGATACAGACAAGGATTAACTTAGCCGACGTTCAGCATGAGGAAAGAAAAGACAACGTCCAGGAGACACTCGCCTTCCTGAGAAACGACTTCAGCGATGTCCAGGAGTCGGACTATTCAGATGCCGTAACGCTGGCTCCCAACTTCATGATGGCCACAAAAAGAAGAGTCCTGGCGCAGTTATATCCCGGAAATCCCATCTTCTACGCCAGGCCCCGGCAGAGAGGCTTTGAAGGACGCGCAAGAGCCATATCTTCACTACTTGAATATTACTGGGATGAGATAGAAGCTGAAGACGTAATGAGAGATGTCATCGACGATGCCCTTACCTATGGCTTCGGATGCGTAAAGACAGGATACGGAAGGCTGCAGTCGCACATAGACCTGTCGGAAAATGAGGAAGAGGCCGCAGAGCGTATACAGGGAGAGCTTTTTGACTTCATGGAGAGAAATCCCGTCAAGGTGGAAAAAAACCAGAACCATGAGCTAGATATACAGGTGAAGACGCAGTTCCTCGAAGAGGTGACGCTCCTCACACACCCCGAAGCACCCCTTATCATCCCCGCCGTAGAAAAAAACATAGAAGAACATGCCTTATTGCTGGAGGAGGAAAAGGATTTTCCCGTGAAAACAACGGGAGAGCCTTCCTCGGATTGGCCCTTCATGGAAAGAGTGTCGCCGGACGTGTTCTGGGATCCCATGGTCACCAACCCACGTAAGTCAGCATATGTCATCCACAGGATACAGCGACGACTTACAGACGTCAAAGATGACCCTCTGTATAAAAATACGAGAGACCTTCAGCCTGACGCCTTCGACGACTATTCCGAGAGGATACATGACAACAGTGAAGATCCCATACCGCAGGAGCTGGCACTCGTGACGATATACGAGATATGGGACGCGAGAGACAGAACGGTAGGAACGTGGGTAAGAGGCCAGGACAAACCGCTGCGGACACCCACAGAAGATGGATGGCCATCTTTTATACCCGGATTTCCCTTTCACTGGTTTGCCATAACAGACCTCCCCGGGGAATTTCCAGCGCCGCCCGTAATGGAATACCTCAAGTTCGCCCAGAGATCCCTCATGCGCCTGTACTCAGAGCTTATGACGCACTCCGACAGGTCATCGACGAAATATATAGGCCACGAAGATCTCATACCGGAGACAGAGACCAAAGAATCCCGCGAGGATAAACTCGCAGGAGCCTCCGACGGGATCGTCATATGGGGACAGTCGGGACAACCCATCGTGCAGCCCCTGCAACTTGCACAGGCAGATCCCATAAAGATAACGCTCATATCACTTCTCCAGAACGTGATAACCGAAAATGCAGGCTCCTCGCAGACCGAGATCGCCAACACCGAGACGGCGACAGCAGCGTCGATAACAGCCACGCAGGTCAATATCCTGGTCGCCGACGCCCTCGCCAAGGTGGAGAAGCTGCAGGTATCATGCGCCAAAGATTTTTTGGGACTCGTAAGACAGTTCGGGCCGCAGGACCAGACGTTCCGCGTCATAGGCCCCGAGGGAGAAGAGTGGGTGGACTATAACATCAACGACGTCCAGGCATCATGGCAGGTGCAGGTCGAGATGCCAACGCCGGAACAGGGAGAGAGGCAGAAACAGAACTTCCTGTCCCTGTTCAACCTGTTTATGCCCTTCCTGGACCCCGTGGGCAAAAAAGCACTCGTATTGGACGGCCTGAGAAACTTCGGCGTCAAAAATGTCACCCGGTATCTCGAAGATCCACCCACAGAAGTTATCGCCCACGTCGAGCTGGAACATATATTCATGTCCTCTGGACAGATGGTGGAGCCGAGAGAGGGAGAGGCGCATGATGAACATTTAAAACTACATATACCTTTCATGCAGCAGCTGCAGCAGGCTAACGCGCCTCAAGGACAGCAAGGACAGCCGCCGGATGAGCAGGCACAGCAGATAATGCAGCTCATGCAGCAGCATATTGAAAATACCGAGGCCCTTAAACAAGAACAGGGACAGCCGCAGGGAAGAAGAACGAAGATAGCAGCCCCCACAGGCAATCCGGGAAGAACTGAATCCATACTCTCCAACCAGGAAAGAGGTACTTGATATGACATTGCATGACTATATATGCGATAAGGGCCACGAGGAAAGAGACACGAAAGTCCATCCCGGAAGATGCTCCGTATGCGGCCTCGAGATGAAAGTGTCCTTTGCAAGGTGGAAATCGTTGAACAGCCCTTCTCCCCGCATAGACAATCATATCTTTAACAACGGGCAGGGACTCTATGATGAGGGCCTCGGAGAGGTGATATTCTCCCGTAAGCACCGCAGGCAGGTCATGAAAGACAAAAACCTTGAGGAGATAGGAAGTTCCGACAGAGATGAAGTGCTAAAGGATGTCGAGGTGAAAGCTGAAGATGGAAACGTCATTAAAGATCGTCTTGACAAGGCCGAGGCCATGGTGAAATCCGGCGAGGCGAAGACACTCACCGCACCCTTGAGGTAAAAAGATGAATACGACCAACACAAAAAAAGTTGCCAAAAATGATAAATTTGTTAATATAAAAGGAGAAAGGGCGCTTTCCCCCTATCCATGCCCCTCATGTCTTAGAAAAGGGGATACGGTGAGAATGACCTACCACTATGCCAGTATGCAGCACCAGGGTTCCTATTGTCACACATCCCTGGAATATGAATGCACCAGGTGTAAAGCGCTGTGGCATCAGGAGACGCCGCAGATGACGCAGTGGAAACCAAATCTTAGAGATAAAAACAGGTCAATCCTGGGAGCCGCCCTGTGAACAACACAGATACAACAACGCAGGAAAGGACCATCAACGCAGAAGATATAGATACAAACACCATATCAGCCGTGTCGGGTAAATACAGGCAGGACTGCCAGGAAGCCCATGACGAGGCAGTAGCATACCTCGTGGAAACAGAGGGCATAACAGAGCAGGAGGCAGAGCAGCACGACCTCATAGAAAAACTCTTTGAAGAGATATTAGAAGAAAAAAGACCAGACGTTGCAAGTCCTAAAGAAAAAGGAAATCATATGACCGTGGAATCGGTAGACCCCAACACGAGAAAGCCTGTAGCACCCAACATAAACAAGCCACGCGTCAAAAGACCCAGGGAAAGGATAAGACCCGTTATCCCAAGAGAGAATAACCATGCTCCTCAAGATACTTTTGAAGAGACCGGAGATGCTCCCGAAAATACTACGGAGCATCTGGTGTATCTTACGAATATCATATCGCAGGAGGGGTATCCCGTCCACGGATGTTCCCTCGACAATGTAAACGGAACAGTAACTTTTGTCATAGGAGTATAACATGTCTGAATACGAATCTGATTATGCAAATGAGGAGAATCCCGGCCAGGACCCTTCCGAAGAAGCATATCAGTCTGAGAATGAGATTGACGACTCACCTTCAGCAGATCCCGTCACCTCGGAAACAGACCTTCACTCTCGTGTGGATCAGCTTGTCAACAACAAGATGGGCAACATGCAACAACAGCATGAACAGATCTACCAGAATCAGCAGAACGAGATTGAGACTCTCAAGTCCGAGCTTAATGCCGCAAGAAATACCGAGCCGGATCGTGAAAATGTCTATGAGAACTTCACGTCAGACCAGAATGCTACAGCCGACTCGCTTGTGCGCGACCACCCAGCCGTAAAAGCCCTGGAAGAAAAGATTGCTTCGTTTGAAAAGGGTCAAGAGCAATCTTACCAGGGTGCGGTGGTCCAGGCACATAATTCTTTGGAGCAGGTGATATCACAGGCGGAAAAACAGCACGGGGCGGCAAGGATGACACCCATCGCCAACGAGCTGCGAGAAGTCGCCGAACTGGTGGGGTACGATTTTTCACACCCCCACTGGCAAAGGCGTTTTGGCGCACTGGATAAAAGCCTGCGAACCAATCAAAATGATAATCAACGAGCGCGTGGCGCTGTAGGATCTGAGACATCGTCGGAAAGACCAGGGAATGTTATGGACATGCCCTTTGTAAATGATCATAAGGGCAACAGAGTCTATTCCGGCGAGAAACAGATGGAGATAGCCATAAAACAGGCGGCTGCGCGCAATAGGAGATAAACAATGCCTAATTCAGCTTTAGGGTTGACTTATGCTAATTATAAGTCAGATGCGACATTGACAGCCAATATGCAGATATGGCTCAAGGAACGCGCCGTAGACCAGGTGTTCAACGGTGTGCCTTTGTTCCGATATCTCACAGGCAGAGACCAGAAGGAGATGACGCTCGACCAGATAAAAGCGTCCGGCGCTCTTGACCTGAGAGACGGTGGTCAGTCTATTGACATACCGCTGCTCACAGAATCGAACTCCACGGTAGCCTCATATCACAACTACCAGACTATATCTACAACGCCGCAGCAGGGTATCGGTCCGGCGTCTATAAACTGGCGTGAATATGCGGCGACGGTAACCATCTCCCGTCTTGAAGAACTGACCAATATGGATACCAAGTCCCGGGTGATAAGACTCCTTCAGACAAAGCAGCTACAGACGGAGAAATCACTCATCGACCGGTTCAACCAGGATCTGTGGTTAGGTGATCAAAATGTGGGAGGGTCTTTCGACAAGAACTTCTCCACCGATGTGGAAGGCGTACCGTACTGGATAGAGGAAAATCCTATCGTATCTACTAATGTAGGCGGTATAGACCGGTCTGCGGAGAGCTTCTGGCGTAACCAGTTCAACGGAACTTCACAGGTCGTCACAACCACCACGCCGTCGTTTGCCGCTGAAGGCAAAAATGACATACAGCTCTATGTCATGGAAAGCTCCGGCGGCCCTGGATTCGACGAGGTAGACTGCCTTTTTACCACCAAGACAGTATATAACTACCTGTGGGACTCCCTCGAAGATATGCGGCGTTATACCTCCAGTGATACGGGAGATGCCGGTTATAGGCGTCTGTCCTTCCAGAGTATACCCGTATACTGGGATGCACAGCTCACCCGTGATAACGTCTACGGCCTAAACTCGAATTATATGAGCATGGTCGTTCATCGTGATGCCTTCCTGTCTTCCGAAGGATTTCAGCGGCCCACGAACCAGACGGCAAAAACGGCTATCATCATGATGATGTGGAACCTGGTTGTAAGTAATCCGCGTCGTTTCTTCTGCCTCTCAGGCATCACTGCGTAAGGAGGCTTATGATGGCGGTAACACCTACGGTTGCAGGTTCTAGCGTAATAGGTTCCCAGAGAAGTATATGGGGTACTTTAGCTGTTACTTCTACTGGTGGTGCTTTCAGCACTGGTTTAAAATATGTCAATTCAATAGATATTACTGGCAGCGATGCTCTCGATTCTGGGGGAGCAAGAGTACAGTTGAATACTTCTAGTAATGGAGATGTTACTCTTACGGTAGCTAGTGGAGAGTTTACGGTTAGTAATTTCATGGCTATCGGTTATGGAGGAGGTTAATCATGGCTTCAAAATGGGTATCTACGGAATCATATATGGTTCCACAGGATATTGATCAACTAAGCACGGTGCAGAACAACCCCCTGGGATTGGTTGTTCAAGCCAGAGATATCGGAGATACGGATCTCGGGACAGGTGAGTTTATCTATCTGCCGGGGGTCGCATCTAACGCAGTTGGCTTTGCGAATAATTTCATAAGGGCCAGTTGGGTAACAGCATTGGTAGACACGGATGCTGCTGCTACTATCATCGGGCCTGTCGCTATTGCGATGTCTGCTTCAGTAGCAAGTAGATGGGGTTGGTATCAGGTAGAAGGAATTGCCCTCATCAAGACGCTGGCGAGTGTGGCTATTAACAAGCCGCTCTTCCCGACTGCAACGGCGGGTTCATTAGACGATGTTAGTCTTAGTGGCGGCGCGCCTCAGTCGATTTTGCAGGAGTGTGTAACTGTAGAAGCCATTGATAGTGATGGTTATACTTACGCATATATCAATCATCCTGTGATTGCTGGTGTTGTTATCTAATACTTGTGGTAACTGATACAGTTTACCTGTTCCATTTCGTGCAGAGAGGGCGTTCTCGTTGGGCGAAGCCCTGACCACGCCCTCTCTGTGTCTTGGAGAGACTATGACCTTCGGTGAGATGAAGACCGAAATAGCAACGCGGTCCGGGGATACCTCTACGACGAACAAAGACCGTGCCGGTGAATTTATAAATGACATCATGTTCCGCATTTCCGACTCGGTGCAGTACCCGGGCGAAAAACGATGGGGACATATACGTACCGAAAGTGGAAGATTTTCATATCCTCTTGAGCCGGACGTAGAATCTGTTATTGAACCTATGGTTATCCCCGATGAGAATGCCAATATATTCTCTTCCTCCGTAGAGAAGTTCAACAGGGAAACCCAGAACCCCACCTCTACAGGTACACCCCATGAGTTCATGCATTATGGTAATTATACTGTTTCGAGACAGCCAGCATCTAAACTTGAATTTACTTATACTAGTTTACTGACTGAAATTACCGCCACCATATATGGAGAGTCCGACTTCAGGTATATTACTGAGGATGTGACTCTTACTGTCGGATCTACAACTATTACCGGGACTGAAGCATTTACTACTGTAAGCAGGGTAACTCTATCAGCAGCCCCAGGTGTTGTTGTCTCTGTCTATGGAGCTGGGCCATCGTATGCACAAGGTGGTGAGTCTAGTGTATTAGGGAGCAAAGGGCCGATAGTTGAATTTTCATCTACCGACACAGATAGTAATACTGCTGATTGGGGATTAACGAATCCCGGCGGTACAATCAGAATACGAGATGATACGTTCGGAGTTTATGCGAATGACAGGACATTTCTGATTAAAGGATATAGTTCCGCACAGGTGGGTAATATCTCTGGAAGAGGGGACTACGATAGAATCTATACAGAAGAGACTGTTACATTAGCCGGAGGTACAGCGCAGACGGCTATCGTCAAGAATTCAGACAGTGGCAATGCTATTACTTCAGCAAACACCACTTCTATAACGTGTTCTGGCGCATCTTTTGGTGCTACTGATCTTTGGCTCGGAGGAAGAATTTGGATAAAAACCACCGATGGAGGAACATCTTACGAATATGATCGTCAGATTACAGCTAGCACTGGGACAGTAATTACATTTAGTCCATCCATCCCTGGCGCAGATCCTGCAATTGAGGCTGGAGATTCTTATTTCCTGTATCCTTGCAAACCGTTTGCCGAGTCTTCTAAGAATTTCACATCTATAGAGAGCATAAGCGGTTCAGCACAAAATTTATCGGGAGCTGTATTTATATCTACCCCAGTGACAAAAACAGAGGATACAAATGGTGTGCAAGGCTATTGGGATTATTCCCGTCTTATCGGCA
>VTLG01015228.1_pt1 | contig 14425 bp, 11 predicted proteins | sample 4694571 | NCBI WGS metagenome assembly VTLG01 (sample SAMN12604809, study PRJNA352737) | marine metagenome | biome: ENVO:00000447; feature: ENVO:00000209|ENVO:00000569|ENVO:01000036; material: ENVO:00002151; isolation source: viral sequences binned using virsorter ...
GTACTCACGTTGGTACTTACGCTTGATTTTAAGCGCATCAGAATTACTATTGTAGTAATTAGTACTTTTGCTTGCCATATAACCTCGTTTTGACTAATTCAGGGTCTACTTTAGGCATTATTTTGTTCAATTTATCAAGTGGGTTACCTTCATAGGCAACTCCAGTGACATCATTTGTCTTCAGCCAGTCACATGCTGCCTTGAGTTCATGGGCTGAAGCCTCACCACTCTTGACACGTTTAAGGAATTCAAGAGTGACAAGGTTATGTAGCTCATTAAACTTCTCTTCAGAAGCTTTTTTAGACATTTTCTCCAGGGAATAAATTCTTTCTTACTAGTGCTACTGCTGCATCATCGATAGTGTTATCGGTAGACTTAGCATAAGCTTCCAAAAGATCTACAACTAGTTTTTTAACTGATTTAGAACTTAGGAAGGTGAATAGAATTGGCTTAATTAGTAGAATCATGGTGTTTTAAGTGGTTGATTTTTAATTACTGAAACAATAGGTACAACATCGTTGCACATATGTTCGACGCGGGAACCTGGCCTAAGAGTAAAACCCTTTTGCATAAGTTCGGCGCACTTCAATGCGCGAACTAGTTCATAGTCCACGCGCATCTTTTGTTCGACTCGTCTAGCGATTGATTTACAACGCTCAACAGTCTCTCCATCCAAAGGAACCATAAAGTTTAATTGAGCGCCGTAGTTCCAGCCTCTCGAATAACTTTCAGGATCATAAGGTTTGTTCTCACTAGCTAACCAGAAAGGTGAGAATGTCATGGTAGAACCATTACAACTCACATGTCTGCTATATTGTTGACGGCTGGGAGCACCGTTATTCTGGAATTGTACAGCTTGATTCGTAACATTCCCAGTGGCAGTGCTCTCAGGAGCCGAAGTATTGTATGTATCATCATCGGCATAGGCTGGAGTACAACCTATTGTGAGAAGACCGATAAGGAGGTAGTGGTAGCGTTTGTTGTGATGTTTCTGGTTATGTCTATGTCTTCCAATAGAACTAAACCAGTTGTTGTATCCGCTACTCTGGTTATTATATCCAGCTGAAAGTCGTCTCCAGCGTTTGTTTGACTGAAGGTAGTCTGAGAATCTGTTATATCGCCAGAGGCTGTTACTCCAGTTCCTGACCAGCTCTTCAGTTCTCCGCCATATACTTTTTGGTTCACGACCTCTGTGACGGTTTGAGTTGTTGTGGTGGTAGCATTCATTGAGCCTTGAGTAAAGGCTGGTGTTATTTGATTTGCTCTTGCTACCGAGGGGGATAACAGTGCTAAGAGTATTAGCCATCGTTTCATTCGTCTTTTTTCTTGACCATAGGACAGTTTACGGGTGTATTGTTCCCTTTACCTTTAGAATTAGATGTGTTCAGGCCGAAGGTCGCCAGGGCTCCCGTAAACACGCTAGCCACGAACGTGATATCTCCGCTTGATCCTTTCTTAATCATCGGTAATTCTACATAGTTAAGGGTTATAATAAAGCCAGCCCAGACAACAACACCTAAGCGTACAAAGGTGCCGAGTATCTGAATCTGTTCTTCTTTATCATCTATACCATCTTTTAGTTTATCCAGAAGGTTCTTCTTTTGTGGAGTTTCCATTCAGTTTCTTCTGTATGCGTTTAGCCAGTTGCATCAATATAGGCTTAAATACTTTAACACATTGCTTGAAAAGACTTGTAGCAGTTAATGTTGCAGCAACTGAAATTGCAGCTGTCGTAGCAGCTGTTACCATTATCTCCCCTTCAGGGACTGGCATTCTATAATTAGTCCAAGGTATCTGAACCTCTTTAGGTTGAGGTCTACCTTCTTCCTCTTCTTGCTTCTCAGATTTAGTACCTTCTAGTACCATCAAAGCGTTAGACGGTACTAGTATAGGTTTATAAGAAGGTAAATCCGCTGCTGGTGCATCTAATGTAGGACGCGGTAAAGTAGGCGGATTTGATAATACTTGATCAGGCAGCCTGAATGAGGGTAGAACAGGCGGATCCATTTATTTTGATTCCCATGTTATAGCACCACCAGGTACTTGATCACGTTGTTGTTTTGTAGATAACCTTAACCAATTAGCTGGGTACTTAGTACCATCTATATCAGTAAAAGGTTTATCTAGTGGTAATTTTTTACCTTGATATTTATATGGCATTATAACGCCCTCGCGGTTTTATGTGGATGCTCAGCCCATGCTGCGAAAACATATACTCCATTGTTTGCATTCATTCCAGCATTATCTTCTCTAATTTTAAAACCATTAGATAAGAAATCTATGTTATCATTATCAGCACTTGTAGTTTCTGCAGCATAACTGTTTAATTTTAAAAGTTTATTACCTTCATTAAACGGATCTCTAGCTCTATCATATACCATCCAATCATTATCATCATCTTCACGTTTCAATATTATTAATTTTGGAGCAAATCCGGTATATACGAATGGACCTGTAGTACTACCATTCCCGGTATATTTCCCAAAATGTGAAAAGCCAGGGATTGGAGTCCAAGCATACATAATATAAGTACCACTACTACCACTTGTTTGGTCATCATTACCTAAAGGAACTTTAGTTGTATCTGGATGACTATCATTAAACATTGCATAATCAACAGCATCGTCAGCTGTAAATTTTAGATAATCACCAGTATCTAAATCCTTATGATATGTTGTCCAATGTTGGGAATTTACTCCTGAAATACATTTAACTATTACAAAGTGAGGTTTAGCACTTAATCCATGACCTACACTTGTCGATCCTGAACCACCAGAATATTTAGTTATAGAGAATCCAGAAGTAGAATTCTTCCAGTGATCAGGACTTGAAACATTAGTATCACCATCATTATTAGCTCCACCAGCTGTTCCAGCATCCCACATCCAACTCACATAACTCTGACCATCTTCATTAACATCATCAGCACTAGGCCAACCTACTTTAAATCCAGTATCGTCATAATATGTGATTCTGTTAGTTTGGTTATATTGTGTATCCTGTATATGACTATATAATGTTTGTGTAGTCATACCTCTAACAGAGTCATGCCAAACAGCTCCATCAGTATAATCTCTATTTTTAACTATAATTAAGTCAGGTTTGAATTTTAAATCATTTACAACATGATGATCATTAGTACTATTACCTTCCCATAATTTTACATTAAAATACAAAGCTGGGTCGTTCTCATCACCGTCAGTACCAGAACTAAATGTATTTGGAATATTTGTTGAACATAAACATTTATAACCTGCAGGAGCAGCATGCTTGAAAGGTTGCTGACCAAAATTAGCATATATAGAACCACCACCGTCTGAATAAACAAGAGGTACTATATCTAGATCTACTAGACCAACAGCAGAAAAGTTAATTGCACCTTGACTACTGCCATTTTTATAGAAAGTTATTTGATCATCATCCATGTTAATGGCAACACCAATGAAGTCTCCACTTCCGTAACTAGCTCCATAATTACTAGTTCCACCATTTTTCTGGTATTGACCATTATGATTATAATGAACATATTCAGTACCACCACAACCTCTATTATCTATACCTATATAATTAGAATCTCCAGATCTAACTTCAAAATACCATTTATCTGACTTTGGTATTAAGAAGGTTCCGTAACTACTTTTATTTTGATCATAACACTGAAGATTACCATTAAGGTTTGTTTGATTACTCCTTAAGGAATTCCAAGTACAGTAGTTACCCCTCGTCACACCTCCATCCTTATCAGACCCAGTTGTTGGTGCATAACTCGTTGGAGAATCTACCATAGAATCTACACTTGGGTAAAACAAACCACCAGTAAATGTTAAACCTGTTTGATCTGCAGTTAATGGTGATGAGCCACTTCCAGCGTCGAAGCTTGAAGAGCCTGCATATGAATAATGAAAAGTACCAGCACTTTTTATAAATGATGCATTCGCATTAGCACCTCCTGCAAATGCTAACCAATTTGCTTTTTTAGCAGTACTCTGCCCAGTAAACTGTTCAAGATAATACCAAGTTATACCATCATTAGACCACCAGGCATTCTTATTACCACCACAGTTACCAGCATTATTAAACGATCCAGTCACAGGCAGACCACCTACAGCTTTAACAACCATAGCATCACCTGAACTTGATCTTGTTCCAGAAACTGTTGATGCGTTGTCTGATTCAGCTTCACTTCTCAAACCCTCAACATTAACGAAATCTTTTCTAAAATGTGGATCAAAGTTTGAAGTATATTTTACTTTACTATATACACGCCAATCAACTATTTGTCCATTAAAATAATTACCACCGCTAGCACCACCTATTGTACAAGTCTGATCACCCATAGCACAGCTAAAGCTTGTATTTTCAGCTACTTGCTCCCCGTTACAATAGAAACGTAAAGTTGTCGCGCTATGATCATATGTCATACAAGCATGGAACCATTCATCTACTGTAAATGTATTTTTAGCTGACCACATAGATGATGATCCATTATAAGCACTAAAGGTATAATCCTTAGCAGTACCATCTCCATAATTATTTCTATTGATATTAAAGTTACCTACATTATTACTCCATTCAGCTAATGGGAATTGTATTGTACCAGAGGTTGATACCCAGGAGTCTACTTTTACCCAAGCTTCAATAGTTAAATCATCACTACCTCTATCAATAGAAGCTGTACTGATATATTTACTATTACCAAATTCTATAGAAGATCCATAATTTTTCCCAGGAAAAGCTGGTCCAATACTACCATTATTAGTAGTAGCAATTGCACTACCAGAGGTTCCTGAAATATGATCATGAACATCATCTATACCATTAGTTGCATTTCCAGGTATTGCAATAAGTAAATCAGCAGCATCTGAATCAGTATTATATCCACTACCTAATCCTGTACCAGTACTGTTTGTTTTTAATATAGGTTTAGACGCATGAGTTACTGTAGTAAGATCTTTTGAAAAAGAGTTTAAACCTAACGATATTATACCATCTGTTGTATCATTAAATTTAAGATGGAAGGAGTTGTCAACGGTATTATCAACTAACCAATGACCATCAACCTTAATACCGTGTACTCCAACATAAGTATTACCTGCTGTTGAATATACTTCAAAACTTGATAAAGCAGCACCATTTAAAAAAGCTGATGCACCAATATCAACCCAGCCAACTCCACCATTACCATGTACATCTATAACAGCTGATGTTTTATCTACACCATTAAGCTTGAAGCCTGTAGTTAAATTATTATGAGGTCCACTTATGAGCATCTCTAATGTTTCATAATTAGAAATAGAAGTAGTGAATGTAAATCCAGCAGAGTTTGGACCGGTTGCCGCAAAAAACTGAGTAGCTAAGGAGCCGTCAAAAGCTTTAGTATGATTATAAGCAGAGGTATAAGGAGTACCCGAAGCTGTACCTAAATCAGACCATACTCTTCCATCATTCGGATTATCTCTAGTAGTTATATCGGTTTTGCCGTTTATAAGAAGACCACCATCAACCTCTATTCCCATTAATCTTGAACGATTACCACCGGAATTACTAGAAACTTCTACTGCTTGAAATGAACCTGCTCCTATTCTTTGAACCCAACCTTCAGTATTAGCTCCAAGTTCGGCTGTTGGATCAACTTTGTGTTCAGTGCCGTCCATCCAGTATGAAAAGGTTTGATTCCCATCGCCTTTACAGTAAAAATTTAATGAACTTGATACTGTGATTGCACTTCCAAAAGTTAGTTTCTGTGCTTCAGAATTATTAGTACGCCAATGAGCACTATATAACCTTCCGTCAAAGGCTTGAGCAGGACCACCACCACTGTTTGTGTTAGATCCTGTTACTGTTCCTCCACTATATGTAGTCCCAGCATTAGGAGCTGGAAGTGCAAAGGCTTTCGGATTGAATATACCCGTTGAATCGAATGATCCGAATGCAGCCGGGGATAACTGCATTCCGTCAATGAAATGTACATCAGCCATATAACCATTGAATTCGTTACTAGCTGATGTATAACCACCTACTTCTCTATCAACTCTTGTATAATTTACAAATGTTTCTAAATTCTGAGCAGGGTCATTACTCATAGTGACCCTTTTACCGTTTACATATAATTTAGTCCGTTCAGCTGCTATTTGATTGGTTGTATCACAAGCTAAAACTATATGCATCCAAGATGCAATATCTCTATATACATCTGTTGTTACTGACCAATGCTGCCACGAACTACTAGAATAAGTTCCATAAGCAAGTTTATCATTTTCAAAACGGAATGCTGTTCTTATTCCGGTAGAATCAGGATCTACACAACTAAATATATCTTGTTCAGTACCAACTCCTGTTCTTTTTACCCAACCAGCCCAAGTCCAAACTCGTTTATTACCTGTTCTTGCAGGGACTTGACGTATTGCCGGGTTATGATTAGGATGAAACCTAAGACTTTTTTCTATCTGATAAGCACCATCTTCTCCTGTATCTGCAGAAGTACCCTGCAGCATTGTGTTAGTTAGTACTGCCATCTTACTTCACATCCAGGGTTGCCACCGCATGAATACTACCAGACGCTGCTATGATGTAGTCTACTCGATCTACAGCTCCAGCTGCTGTTGAAAGAGTTGGCGCGGTTCCGCCTTTCCATTTCCAATTTCCTTCCCATGAAGCAGTCCTAGATCCAGTACCATCTTGTGTAATAAAGATTGAACCAGATTGACCAGCTACTTGACCAGAAGGATTTTCAAATGCAGTATTATGAGCAAGAGTTACTGAATGATTATTTCCAGTACCCATATTAATTGTAATATTAGCAGAAGAAGTTAATGCATCTATAGATCCTCGTTGCGGACCTGTCCAGCTATTAGAACCTGCTAAAGTTGCATCACCTGCTGATGCCCAAGTAAGAGTACCAGATCCATTAGATTGAAGTACTTGTGATCCACTTGAATCGGATGCAGGTAGAGTCCAAGTTACATTAGAAGCTATAGAAGCTGGAGCCTGGAAAGCTACATAATGATCTCCATTAGCTGTAGCTTCTTCAAACCTCAAGTCTTTCTGATTATCTAATGATATATCCCCGGTGAACGTGCCGCCTGCGAGAGGCATTTTAGTAGCATCTGTTGTACTATCAGTAGCCCATCCAAGGTTACCACTACCATCTGTCTTCAGGAGTTGTCCTGCAGAACCATCAGCAGTAGGTAGAACCCAGATCTGATCACCACCTAAAGTAGCTGGTGCTTCAAATCCTACATAATTATTACCATTACCACTTGATTCCTCGAACCTTAGTTCCTTCTGGTTGTCTATTACAATATTATCTGTAAATGTAGAACCTGCTAATGTAGCATATAAGCTAGCATCTATCTGAACTGATTCAAGATTTGAACCTTCTTTGACATATAGTTTATTTTGATCAGTTGCATAAACAACTTCACCTTCAAGGATGTCAGCCTTGCTTGAATTTAAATTTGAGTATGTACCCCGTCCAATACGGACAGGTGTTCTAGTTGCTGGTGTTCCCATTAGCTGTCGAAATTGCCTCCATCATAAGTGTTTGAAAGTGCTGCTGTACTTGTACCATTGTCAAAGTTACCAGCATCAATAACTTGGTGGGCTGTCCTATCGAATGCAGTATTACATTGCATTGCATTCCCCATGTAAGCATGGCTAGAACATTGGTAGTGTAGAATTGTAGGATTAGTATCAGATGTAACTATCTGTGTATAAGCACCTGCATTACCAGGTGTTCCACTAGAAGTTACCCCTGTAGTATATCCTGTGGATTTATCCGCCACTTCATAGAAAGCAAGTGGATGGCCAGAGTTAGAACTATCTGCCTGATCAAATTTATATGTCATCCCTGGGTTAAGTTCCAAGAATGGAGCTTGCTGAGCATCAATAGTGAATCCACTAGAATGCCCGCTTCCATTATATCTATGTTGAGAAGTCTTTGTAGCTACTTTAACTGTATAAGTTACTGTAGGGCCAAAGGTTCTAGTATCTGAAATATATCTCTCTTCTGGATCATTAGCAAAGTAACTAGAGTAAGCATATGTTTTACTAGAGTGGGTATAAGACAAACGTACTGTCAGTCCTGCGCTTCCTTGGAAACTAGCAGGTATACCACTTAATGTATAGGAAACTGAATTAGTAGTCCAGGTTCCATTTACTAAATCACTTGAGTCTGCTACTTCATAATATCCATCTTCAGTAGGCTCTGTAGCTTGTAACGCTGCCTTATCAGATTTTGGTGTATATAGCACAGCAGCTGCTACAGAAGCACTTGCAGCGTTAGCTGTAGTTACTGCAGCTTCTGCCTGGGTAACCGCATAACCTACACCCTTGGGATCAGTTGATGCGTTTGTATTATTACCTGTTAAAGTCCAAGAAGCACCTCCATTAGAGGTTGTAGCTACCAAGCGGTCAGTTGCTAACTTTGCGTTAGTAGCAGCTGTATTAGCTGTTGTTGCTGTACTAGATGCACTATTTGCCGTCGATACAGCATTATCAGCTTTTGAATCAGCTTGGTTTGCTGTGGTACTGGCTGTTGAAGCTGTATTACTTGCACTATCTGCTGTGTTTTTAGCAGTAGTAGCGGTGTCACTTGCATTGCTAGCATTGGTGGAAGCTGTGTTAGCTGTGGATACAGCTGCTGCTGAATCATCAATAGCAGTATCAGCTCTTGATTTAGCTGTGTTTGCAGTATCGTTTGCAGTATTAGCAGTGCTTACAGCAGATGTAGCTTTAGTAATAGCAGATACATAAGCCCCGCTTTCAAGAACACGAGAATTACTGAGAGCTTCAGTAGAGTCGTTTTCCGCTTCTTGAGTAACGTATAAATTCTGTGTATAGTTGTCATTGAGATCACTGGATCTAATTGCTGAACCTGGGTAGAAGGTTGCAGCAAGTTTAGAACTATCTGTATCTCTATAAATCTTTACCTTTTTGGAATTAGCAGGAGCTGATCCAAATCGGATTGTTGTTGCATTATGTAATGTGTAATGAGTTGTAAGATCTTGAAGAACTTCATCGACACTAACTTTAATGTCGGAACTATTTTGATATGGAAATGTAAAAGCAAAATCGACGGTGGAACCATTTGCTGTATATGTATTTGAGGTTGTTGCCATAATGCCTATTTGTTACGGGTTTTTCTTAATAAGACTTTAATCCGTTTTTGAGTTTCTGAAGCGCCTTTTAAGTCGCCACGTCCTAATTCTCTATTTCTATTCTTTATCTCTCTTCCTATGGTACTATAGTTCTCATCCTTATGTGTATTGAGAGCGTCCATCGCGCCTCTAAAAGCACGATCATGTATCTGATTTAACCTATTATATAATAAGGTTTTCTTAACTGGATAGTCTTCCTGTTTCTGAAGACCTCTTCTTTGGACATATTCTTTTAAGTATTTATTCCAATACCCATCATCTTCAGTCATTAACTGTTGAATTTGTATATCTAAGTTAGAGTTCTTAGCTATCCAGTTGTTAATAAACTGTCTATCTTTAGCATCTAAAGGTAGTCCAGTATCTGAATTCCTCCTTACTTTCTGTAATCCATCCCAACCAGTTGATAGTAACCACTGTCTCCAAGGTTCCATACCTCCATTTGATTTAAACATAGGTAGGAAAGCATTGGTAGCATTAATCAGATGGTTATAATGTCTAATAGGTTTACCAGTATAGATATCTAACATCTTAGGTAGATCCTCATCTCCAGCAAATAAGAACTTATTAGCATTCTTCAGGTAAGAACCAAAGTCATTATCTACATCTCTAAGCTGTCCAGCTACTACGTTATTGAGAACGCTTCTCACACCTTTATATGGAATCATCATATCAGTTTGCTGAGCCCAGAATCTAGTCCATGCACTAGGATCTCTTGAAATTAAACCAGCTAATGGTTCAAAACCAGCAATAAATGTATCATTAGTAACATTCATTGTAATAGCATGTCCTATCTTTCTAAGTATATCTTCTGTAACAGACTGATCTACACGGTTTGCTTGGTATATAACATCAGCTGTAAGACCCATTAAAGCAGCGAAGGGTTCAAGTCTTGAATAATCTCTCCAAGCACCAGTGATTGGATCTTTAATTGAGAAAGGTTTCCAACCCATAGCCATCATTCTACGCTTCTCAGCATCATCTTGAGGACCAGCACCAGTTATAACACCATTCAAAGCAAGCATACCAACACCCATAACCACAGAACTACCCATGATTTGACGTCCAATATACTCAGATTTAAGTGTAGCAAAAGCTAGATCTGGATCTTTCATAGTATCTAAACCATGCTCTGCCAGAGCTGCAAGCTTTTGTTGTCCTGTTCGAGCGCCTAAAACTTTACGTGCTTTTGTCATAGCAGGTCCAATATTACTTAATGGATTAAAAGACCAACCTACTTCAAACGCATTAACACCAGTTCTAGGGAACATGAACAAACCTTTAGCAGCTGGTACATGATCTAAGAACTTATCGAAGGCTCTTACTGTAGCATTATCTAAGTTAAGTGCTATCTCTTGTGAAGCAAATTTAGCAGCACTGTCTGTTAATAGACCATTAGCATCAAACGCTTGATCATATAAGTCACGTTGTACTTTACGGAAGTCTGCTCTATGGAAAGATCCATTAGTTTTAGCATATAGATCATCGTATGCTCTGGCTCTAGCTATACCACTAGCCATAAAGGAATTGGTAAAACCGTCAATGGCATACAAAGCATTGGTACCATACTTGACAAAGAACTGTTTGTTCCACCAAGTTAAACCTTTTGCAACCTGCCACATAGCATATTTACCATTCTCTCCCTCTAGCTTCCAAGCTTCAGCTACTGAATCCATATACTCCATTCTCTCTATCTGAGATTTAGCTAAGTCTGCACGACCTCTCATCATAGCAGCTTGTGGATTTCTTTTAGCTAACTGCCATTCAGATTGCATCACCTTCCAAGCACGTCTTATATTCTCATCAATACCACCATATACCCAAAGAGCACGCTGGAATACTTTATCTTCACCAGTTAGTTTAGCACCTGCTAACACAGCAACTGGTTTAACAGCTGTTAATACTGAGTTACCAATAGCAGCACTACCTGCAGATAAACCACTTAGTAAGCTATTGATTCTAACGCCTTGTAAACCTTTAACAATTACACTAGGTACTTCAGGGTTACCATCAATGAAAGCTTTCTTAATGAAACCAATATGATTCTCAACAAACTTATGCATCTTATCAAGATCATCTACTTTACCATTAGTAGCATCATAGACTTCTTTAAATGGTTTAAGATAATTAGGATTCTCTTTAGCTATACGAGATAGTTCTTGTTCTAATTTACCATTACTCTCTTTAACACCTTTTAAGTAAATATCAAATTCATCACCCTGTCTATTCATCCACTGAATAAGACTAGGTACATCACCACTAGCTTTTAACTTTCTATACTCCTTAGCTTTGCTTAGAATATACTCATTAGCTTTAACTTCAGTTCCTAAGAGATTCAGTTTTTTAAACATGATCTCCCATTGTCTGGAAGTATCTACTGTATCACCTAGCATAATAGCACCAGCCGCTGTATCAGCTACAGTATCAGCAGCATTCTGTGTCAGCATAGCAGATGCTCTCATTTGATTAGGATCAAAGAGTCTATCGTATGCATTTTTAAATGCTTTGGAGGCAATAGTCCACTGCTCTTCATCTAGAATTGCATTAGAATTAAAGACTGTGGTCTTCATATCATCTACGATGAACTCAAATTCCTTAAAGCTTAAGTCTCTACCATAAATAGCTTGAGTTAAGTTATCTACAGACCTGTTCATCTGTTCAGATGTGATCTTAACATCTTTCACACCATTACTAACAACAGCATCGATGTTAGGAGATAGAGCATCAAATAATTGATCTAATTGTTTAGCTCTTTCATTGCTATTCAAAGCAGTCATAAGCTTCTTCTGGAAGCGTTCATCAGCAACAGGAGCCATTCTCCCATTACTAGTACCTATATTATTCTGTATCTGTGTTTGATGTACTTTAGCTAATAATGGATCAGCTTCTAAATCTGTTACTGCTTTACCTGCTGAATCTTCTCCTAGATCATTGACAAATGCATTATACTGTAGTCCTTCAGGATCAGCATTAATTGAATCTATCATTTCATCTGCTTGTGCAGCCTTTCTAGCTTGCCTACGTGACTCTACAGCAGCTGTTACAGGATCATCAAATAGAGATAACTGTTCATCTCGTTTTGCAATGATCTCAGCAGCTCCTGTGTCTCTTGGAAATAGCTTAGCTTTTTTACCTAAAGAGAAAGCAGCACCAAGTAATTCAACACCACTTGCTAAACCAGCAGCTTCAAATACATTCTTCTTCCATCTTATATCAGGACTGTCACCTTCTCTAGTAGCCCAAGGTATATCAACACCTAACCAGTTCTCTAAAGTAGCTGCTAAGTTATCATCTGTTTTTGAGTGAGATGAAATCATAGCTACAGTAGTATCTACACCAGCCCAAGCTGCTACATTACCAAGTGTTTTAGTAATAGTAGGCAGTTTCTGTGCCCATACAGCACCTTTAGCAGTACCTGTAATTGCAGTACCACCAACCATACTAGGTATAATAATAGAAGATGCGTCTCTAATCATCTTATATGCAGGATGTTGAGAACGTCGTGAGTTATTATCCCACCAATTATCAATCGGTTTAAGCCAAGGAACAAGACCAATAGCATCAGATGCAAAGTCTATAACACCCGAAGTTATATTATTTTCAAGTTCGGCAAGAGTTCCTAATACAGGTATATCATAGGTGATAGGTCTACTTAGTTTTTCTTCTTTTTCTTTTTGTTTTTGAAGCTCTTGGTTTTCAATAGCCTCCGCTTCTTCTGCTCTATAAAAGTCAGCAGTCTCCTGTTCAAAGGAATCTTGAGCCTGATGATGTGGATCTAAACCCTCATTACTGATTGGGTCAGTTGGATTAATAGGGGTTTGTGTCATTGTGCTACCTCCGGTTGAGCATATCTATTTAAGCCCCAAAGGTACTCATAAGCTTCTGGATTTAATAAAACTGGATCATGCATTCCAAATATACTAGTAAATGTGGGATTATCTCCACCACTAAATATGTCAACTGTTCTTTCTAGTAGGAATTTCTCCTTTGCTGTAAGTTCTTCTTTCTCTGCTTTCTCTATTATAGGTTGAGCTTTCTCTACAATAGGTTGAGTATATACAGGTTTATTGATAGTACCATCATCACGTAAAGCCATACAAGCTTTATTAATATCACATAAATTATATGATTCTAATAAATGCATAGCATATGGTGATATTATTTCATTAGTTTTCTTATACTTTTGAACATAAGCTTCAGGTAATAACTTAGTAGTAGAAGCGCCGCCAGCTTGCTTCTCTTCATTAATGAGTTGTTGTAATTGTGCCTGCATTACATCAACAGCTTGTACTTCACCTTTAGTTATAGACTGAATAAGCATAGCTGTAGGATGCATCTCAGGCCAATTACCTCTATTAGCTTTAGCTGATAAAGTTCTAAGTTCAGTATTATCTATATATTTTTTACTGAATATGGTATCAGGATTCTGACTTAACTCATTAAAAATCTGCTCACGGTTAATCTCGATTACATCTTGTTTCTTAGCAAGAGCACCTTTAAATTCGTGTCTACCATTTTTAGATGTTTTCTCATAATAACCATCTTTACCACCTGTTCTGATATCTTCTGCTATCATATCTCTAGCATATTCATATGATGCTTCATGAGATTTACCAGACTCTCTAGCACTACGATAGTACCTAGCAGCATCTTGATTAGCTTTTATCCTAGTATCGTTCCAGGTTACGCTTGTATGCCAAGTTGTTTTCTTCTCAACTATATCATTTAATGCTGTTTCAATTCTATAGTTAAGTCTCTCCTTAGTACCATCTTTACCTTCTTGTGGTAGCCAAGTATTATATTTATTAACCTGTGCTCTGACTTGTTGTTCTACAGACTTACTAAGGTTCCAACTAGTTATATCATCATCTGTTATAATCTCACCACGTTCAGATTTAGCTAAGAGAGCTTTAGTACCTACTTTATCATTGATAGTACTAAGACCATGAGCTTGTATTTTTTGTAAGTACTGAACACCTTTAGCAAAATGTGTACCACGTTTAACACCATAACCAATCATGGATTGCATCACACTTTCAGGAATATCTCCTTCATAGTCTTCCTGCAATTTAACCATGTTCTCATAGTATTCCCTACCTTCACGTCTGAGGTCAGATTCTTTCAGTTTAAGAGCAGCATCAGCATGTTCTTCATATGCTAAACCAGCTTTCTCTAATTCTTGGAATTCTCTTCTATTAAGTTTTCCCCAAGGTTGCTTCTCTTTAGAACTCTTATGATCAACAGGAAGTGTTTCCAAACCTTTAATCTGG